>OGUC01000930.1_pt1 | contig 12971 bp, 6 predicted proteins | sample 1573701 | NCBI WGS metagenome assembly OGUC01 (sample SAMEA2582017, study PRJEB24529) | metagenome | biome: Human gut stool | place: China | collected 2011
TGATGTTCTGGTTGGAGTCGCTGCCGTCAAGGCTTACGCCGTCAATGGCATCGCTGCCGGTAAACTTGTTGCCGACCTCGTTGCCGGAAACACTGTCGGTGGGATACTGCACATTGGCGGGCAGCGTGCAGATCAGGGTTGCCTTTTCGGCATCGTCCACGGTGTGGGCATCGTGGCGCACAGTAAAGATATAGTCACCGGCGTCCAGCTCATAGCCGGTAAAGCCGTTGTGGTTGGCATCGTAGGCATCGTAACTGGCCATCTTCTCCACGGGAACGGTCAGAGTGACCTCCTCGCTCTCGCCGGGCTGCAACTCCTTGGTCTTGGCAAAGGCGCCCAGCTCCACGCCGGACTTTTCAATCTCGCCTGCAATATAGGGTGCGGTGTAGTAGAGCTGCACAACATCCTTGCCGGCGCGGTCGCCGGTGTTGGTGACGGTGACCTTCACGGTCACATCGCCGTCCTTCGTCAGGGTGGCACCGTTGGCGGAGGCATCGGTCACCTTCCAATCAAAGCTGGTGTAGCTCAGGCCGTAGCCGAACGGATACTGCACAACGCCGTCATAGCCGGTGCCGTACTCGTTGGAAACATTGCTCCAGTAGCCCTCGGCGTCAGCGGTCTCGTACCATTTGTAGCCGATGTAAATGCCCTCGGCGTAATCTACATAGGAAACCTGCTCATAGGCATCGTAGGTATCGAGGTTGCCGCTGACGGTGCCGTCCGCCGGGTACAGACCCTCGGCATCGGCGTAAGCGCCCACGCCCTCCATACCGGCGTTGGCATAACTGGCGGCTGTGGTCAGATCATACGCCCAAGTGTCGGCGGTGCGGCCGCTCGGCTCTTTCTCACCCCACAAAACGGCGGGAATGACCGAGGCAGCCTCCGAGCCGGACAGCCCAGCAATCAGGCAGGCGTCCACGCCGGGGATGGTCTCCAGCTGGCCCAGCTCCATCACATTGGTGGAGTTGACAAGCACGACCACATTCTTGTAGTTGGCGCCGACATAGGTCAGCAGGGCTTCTTCCTCGGTGGTCAGCTCCAGCATCGTGCGGGTGTCGTCCACCACAATGTCGCCGCCTTTTTCAGTGCGCTTGTACTGCTGCTTGGTGGCGTCGTTGCTCTCGCCTGCCAGACGGCCGATGACGACCACGGCGGTATCGGAAAAGCGCTTGGCGTTGTCGAGCATCGACTGGGTGTAGTAGGTGGTGTTGCTGATGTCAGGCTCGTACAGGCGGCCGGATTGCTCGGGACGGCTCCTCAGCGTTCTGACATATTCACGCCCGGGCTGGAAGTCCTTGTACATATCGGTCAGCTCGGTGTTGTACTCAATGCCGTAAGCGGTCAGGGCGGCCAGCAGATCGGTGTTGACGGCGTTCACGCCGCCGGAGCCGGAGCCGCCGCCCAGCCATGCGGTGGATGCCCAGCCGAACACATTGACCTTTTTGTTGTCGGCGGCCAGCGGCAAGGTGTTTTCGTTGTTCTGCACCAGAACCGTGCCCTCGGCCTCCACATCGGCGGCGAGTGCCTCGGCCTTTACTTTGGTGTCTGCAATTTCCGCATCAGAATAATGACCGCTTGGTGCGCCGATAAAGCTATCAATAATCGTTGCCATCGTGGACAGGAAATAGGTGCCTACCAGAACCGCAACCAACAGAATCACGGACAGCACCAGCCCAATCCCGTGCAATATGGGATGCGGCTCGCGCCCCTTAGGTTGCTTCGTCATTTGCCTCTTTCTCCTCTTTCTGCAATTTACAGGCAATTGCCTTTGTGCTGTCTTTATTGTAGCAGAATCGCTGCCCCGCAGCGCGCGCACCGCCTTGAAGCCGAAGAACCACATCACCGCCACAAAGACCACCAACGCCACGTAGCCATACTGCCATGCCGGGATGATGTTCTTGACCGTGGTATCGGCATCCACACCGTTCATTGCGTTGGAGTTGGCCACCGCGTACAGATAGCGGTGCACGGCCGTGCGGGCGTTCTGCATAACCGTTGCAGTCAGCTCGCTGTCATTGAGCGCCCACATATTGTGGGCCGTGTTCAGCCACAGGTCATTGCCCGCAGCCAGACCCTCGCGGATGTCGCAGTAATCAAAGCTGTTGAAGGAGGTCTGGTCGGTAATGACAAAGCCCTTGTAGCCCCACTCACCACGCAGGATGTTGGTCATAATGCCCTCATGGCCGCCAATCCAGCGGCAACCGATGCGGTTCATACCACTCATAATGCCCACAGCGCCGCCGTCCACAATGCTCATCTCAAAGGGCTTCAGGTACAGCTGACGGGCGGCCTGCTCATTGACGAACATCGCACCGCCGATACGGTTGGTCTCCTGGTCATTGAAGGCGAAATGCTTGATGGTGACAATGCCGCCCTTGCTCTGGAAGGCGGCAGTCTCCGCTGCGCCGAACACGCCGGAAAGCAGCGGGTCCTCGGCATAATACTCAAAGTTACGGCCGCTGTTGGCTGCACGGTGGATGTTCATAGCCGGGGCATACCAGACCTGCACCCCGCTGGAGAGGCTATCCTCGCCCACCAGCTTGCCGCGGCGGGATGCCAGCTCCACATTGTAGGTCGAAGCCAGCACCACCGCAGGCTCATACGCCATGCAGTGCAGATTGCCGCCCGCCAGCGTGCTGGAAATGCCTGCGGGGCCATCCTTATGTACCGTGCCGGGCGCGCCGATGCTCTCGACCGCCATCGTGCCATAGCCCGCATGGCGAATCAGATTGTAAGTGTCCTTCTTGCTCATCTGGCTCAGCAGCGTTTCCCAGCGGGCATCGTCATAGTCCGCGCCAATCAGATCGCACAGCTTCAGGTTGCCCGTCTCATCAAAGGTCGGCATTTCGGCGCTTTCATCCTCCGGGCGGGTAATTTCCAGCGCGGTCAGAACGGTTTCCGGGGCCTCCCAGCTGCCATTCTGGTAGGTGGTCGGCCAGGTGCCGGTCCAGTCGCTGCGGCTCAGATAGGTAAAGTCAGCGTCGTAGGTCGTAATATCCGCATCCGCCATCTGTGCGGTGACGGCTGCACCGGTTTCTGCCGTTGCAAAGGCCTTGGTGTCGGTCTGCGCCTGATTGTAGAGCGCGGTCATCGCCGCATTGCCGTCCACCTCTGCGCCCTTGGCGGCCAGAATGTTCTTGGCAGCCTCGTGGGCGTTGGCGGCAGCCGTCAGGTAGTAGTCCCCTGCCTCCAGAATGTAGGTGCCCGCGCCGTAGGCGTCAAAGACCTCCATGGCACTCTTGTCCACATCAATCTGGACGGTCTGGCTTTCGCCGGGCTGCAGGATATCCGTCTTGGCAAAGCCGACCAGCTCCACCGCCGGTTTTTCAATGCGGTTGGTGCGGTCATACTCGGTATATGGGTTCTGCAGATACGCCTGCACAACCTCCTTGCCCGCAGCCTTTCCGGTGTTCGTGACGGTGACATTCAGCGCAAAGCCGTCCGCCGTTTCGGTCATCTTGTAATCCGACCAGCTGAAGTCCGTATAGCTCAGGCCGTAGCCGAAGGGGTATACCACCTGTGCATCGTAGTCAAAATCCCCCGCATTGCCTTGTGCCAGAACGGCATCCTCATAGCGGGTCTCATAGTAGCGGTAACCGACATAGACACCCTCGGCGTAGACAATGTACTTATTGCCGGAAACCACATCACTGTTGGTGATGGTATAGTTGCCCAGATTGGCGGCCGCCGGGGCCGCGGCGGCATCTACCGCCCACGTGTCCACCAAGTGGCCGCTGGGGTTCACCGTGCCGTTCAGTGCTTCGCCGATGGCATAGGCACCCTCCTGCCCCAGTGCGCCCACCCAAAGCACAGCGTCAATGTCATACTGGCTGAGCTCCGTCATATTGATGGGGTTGGTCACATTCAGAAGCAGAATCACCTTGTCAAAGCGTTCGGTTGCCATCTGAATCATGTTGCGCTCCTCCTGTGTGAAGGAGAGGTACTCTGTCGGCAAATCCACGCTTTCACTGCCGCTGCGGCCAATCACCACGACTGCAGCATCATTGTACTGCGCCATGCTGTCAAATTCAGCCTGCGTGTAGGCGCTCTGCGGGGCCTCGTTGGCGGCAAAGCGGCCCTGCCCGGTAATGCTGGGCACTTCCTTTTTATAGGAGGCACCCGCGCCGGTGGTGTAGAAGTCCCACAGCACCGGGTTGACGGTAAAGCCTGCGGCCTCCATCGCCTGCCGCAGATTGGGCGCGGTGGAGGTGTCCACACTGCCCGCGCCTGCGCCGCCATAGACAAGGTCGGCTGCGCTTTCGCCCAGAAGGGTCACGCTTGCGCCCTTGGCCAGCGGCAGGGCGTCCCCGTTATTGCGCAGAAGAACCATACCCTCCTGCTCAATTTCGCGGCAGAGCTGGGCCGAAGCCTCCTGCACCGCCGCGGCGGAGGAATAGTCACTGGTGAAATACTGCGGATTGCTGCCGCCGCTTTTGGCGGTGGTCGGCATTGCTATGGCCATACTGACCATAGCCGAATAGTTGTTGGACAGCGGAATGGCAATCAGGCAGGCAGCCCCCAGCAGCGCAAAGATAAGCGCCAGCAGAACCGCCAATACCCGCCGCACAACGCAGAGGAACGTTTTCATACTTTTTTCTCCTTCTTTTTCGGCCTCGCCGAATTTTGCTTTTTATTATAGCGTTTTTTTACAGAAAAAACACAAGAAATACATAAATTGTCGGTTTTGCTTCATAATCTGTCAATTCCGGCGGAGCACGTCAATTTTTATTGGTCATTTTGCCGGTTTTTCGTCCTGTCTGTTTGTGCAATCTGCGCCATCAAAAAAACTCCGGAGCTATCTCCGGAGTTCTTTCACAGTTCATTCTTTTGCGGCAACAGTACCCGCAGGGTGAACCACTCGTTTTCCCAGTGCAGGGTCAGGGTGCCGCCGCGGGCCTCAGCGGCAGCGCGGACGCTTTTCAGGTCATAGCCGCCGTGGCTGCTGCGCCGGGGCAGACCATCCGGGCCAAGCTCCACAGGCTTTGTGCAGTAGTTTTCAAACCGCAGCATCACAAAGCCGTTCTGCGCGTAAATTGCCACCCGGATCAGCCGTTTTTCGGGGTCCTGCTCGGTCAGCACACTCTCGGTGGCATTGTCCAGCGCCGTGCCGACGATGGTGCATATCTCCCCCGTTGTCAAAAAATTCAGCAGCGTGCCGTCTGCGACACAGGTCATGTTGATGCCGTGCTGCTGGCAGTACAGGCTTTTGGCTGTCAGCAGCGTGTCCAGCACCGGATTGCCGGTCTTGTTCTCGGCCTCATAGCGGCGGATATTGCTCTCCATCTCAGCCAGCGCGGCATTTTGCTTGGCCTGATCCCGCTCGGCCCGGATGGCCGCGATCTGCATTTTCAGTTCGTGGTAGCGCCGGTTGATCAGGCGTATATTCTCCTTGCTCTGGCGGTACTGCTCATATTGGCGGTGCAGTACCGCGTCCATGGCGGAAAGCTCGCTGTGCAGCGCCGTTTCCCGCAGCTGCTCATGCTGGACGCTCAAAATCAGCACCCCGGCAAAATCCACCAGCGTGCGGATGTAGTAGACGCTCATGTCCACCTCGCGGTCACTGAGAAAGAGCAGATTGCTCACCGCAAAAGCCATCACCGCCATGACGACGGCCACGAGGCCCGCTTTTCCGCTGATGACGATATGGCCCTTGGGACTTTTGTGCTTATGCTCCAGCACCCAGATGCAGCCGAAAACTCCGCCATAGACCACCACCAGAAGCAGCAGTGACAGGCCGTCGGCCCCGCTGCGCTGAGGCCAGAGGAAGCAGTGCAGCTGCCACTCGGCGCTGGCCGCCAGCTCTGCCAGGACGAAGGCCCGGGCGCAGACATAGCCCGCTTCCAGCAGGGAGATGGTGCGGGTGACCCAGAGGTATAAATACTGTATCCCCACAGCTGCCGCCATGCAGGGGATCCACCACGCCAGCGGGACGCTGCCCGTGGCCTGCAAAAAGACGCTCAAGGCCAGCGCCCCTGCCGCACTGGCAGCGATGGTGGCCGTTTTGCCGAAGCGGATGCCCAGCGGCAGGGCGTAGATGCCCACGGCCAGACACTCGGCCAGCGCCGTATACAGGCGCGGGATGCTGGGCAGTGCCGTCATGCGCCCTCACCCCCGATGTGGTCGGCCAGCGCCGCGAGGAAGGCTTTCCGCCGGGGGCGGCTGACCTGCAATTCGTAGGGTCCCACCTGCACCATCCCCTGCTGCACGCTCTTCACCTGTGCCAGATTGACAAGGTAGCCGCTGTTGCAGCGGGCAAAGGGCCGCTCGGCCAGCTTTTCCTCAAAGGCTTTCAGGGTGCCTGCCGCCACGAAATCGCCCTCTTCGGTATAAAAATGGACGCGGTGTCCCTCGCTTTCCAGATAATAGATGAGGGACGAATCCAGCCGCCGCATCCCGCCCTCCACCGGCAGGGCCAGATAATGCCGTGCGCGGCGGCGCAGCTGTTCTTCGGCCTTGCGCAGCTGCTGCGAAAACGCAAAATAAGGCACCGGCTTGAGCACATAGTCCAGCGCGCCCACCGCGTACCCGCCGATGGCATACTGTGCCATATTCGTGATAAAAACGATGATGACGTCCTTGTCCAGCTCCCGCACTCGCCGGGCCGTCTCCATGCCGTCCAGATGCTTCATCTCCACGTCCAGAAACAGAATGTCGTACACCGGGCGGTAATCATCCAGCAGTTCCATGCCGTCGGCGAACTCCGTTACCGCGAACTCGGTGCCGTACTGCCGGGTGTGCCGCTGCACATAGCCTTGCAGCTGCGCCCGCACCTCTGCCTCGTCCTCGACCAGAGCAATGCGTATCATTGCCGCACCTCCTTTTTCCGCAATTTTTCTAGTTTTTATTGTAACACGAAATAGGGCGTGTGGCAAATAGGAGAATAAAACAGCAGCCCCGCTTCATCTGCCGCGAGGCTGCTGTTCTGTGATTGGAAAATTTCAGGCTCAGTTCGTCTTGACAGCCACAAGGATACGGATCTTCCTGCCGCCGGAGCAGCCGAAGTTGTCGTACCAGCCGATGAGTTTGTAGTCCTCGGTGTTGATCTTGGGCAGCGAGGTGGCGAAATACTGGCCGTTCGACCACAGATACACCTGCATATCGTCGGCAGTCTCATAGCGCTTATCGCCGCTCATGACCGAAGCTGCGCCCAGCTTATCGACGACTACCGGCGAGAGCTGGAGCATCCGGTTGATGGCCTTGCCGTCAGCAGAACGACCGATGGCGATGCCGCCTGCGATAACGGGGTACTTGGTGGCGGTGCTGTAGGCCACCTGCTTGCCGCCGGAGTAGCAGACGTAGGTCGCACCCTCGCCCAGATAATTGAGGAAGTCGCCCAGCGTACCGCCCACGCTGTCGCCGGTGCGGCGGAGCACATAGCTGAACAGCTGGTCCGTCTTGCCGGTAAGGGTGTTCCAGGTAGAGCTGACGACACTGCCGTCGATGAGGCCGTAGAGCACATCGCTGGTGCTAGGAACAAGGATGTTCTTCACATCCTGGAAGGTCTCCTCATCGGTCTTGTCTGCCTTGGTGGTGGTCCCAGCGGGGAGGCCTGCGGCCTCTCTTGCGGCGTCCTGTGCCTTGTCGCTGATCTTTTTGTCGATCTTCTTGGCGGCTTCGTCCGTCAGGCGGCGGACAGAATCCAGCGCAGCGTACTCCCACAGGTCACCGGTCACATCGTCGAGGATGACCCGGTCGATCTGTCCTGCGGAATTGGTGGTGTAGTAGCGGATGTCGCTTTCGCTCAGAGTTACCCCCGATAGGCGGCTGGGGCGAACTGCCCCAGCCACACCCTCCGACGTCGTATCAATGATCTGCACGTTGTCTGCAAACGGGGTGTCGCCCAGCGCGGTGCCGTCGGCGCTGACGCTGCCGCTGGTCGAGCGGGGCGAGATGGACTGGACGCTTTCGCCGTCACCGTCCACGCTGATCTCCACCAGCTTGCCGGCCGGGAAATTGAGCTTATTGTCCACATTGACGGTGCGGGCGGTGCCGTCGGTACACATGACCGAGACAGCCTGCTGCACCTCAGCGCTGTTGGTCTCCACGAGGGTGCGGGATGAGGACTGGACCACGCCGTAGAACACAGCGTCTGCCGCGTCGCCGGTGAGGACGGAGACAGCTGCATCGTTCATGCCCAGCAGCAGAGTGACCACCTGACCCACGCCGCCGCCGGACAGGGAGGACAGCTGGTAGGCCACAGAGGGCGAAGCGATGGTGTAGGTGACGCCGGCCACGGTCACAGAGGTCGGAGCGCTGGCCGAGGGCGAGACAGCCGTCACGCGGCCTGCGGCACGCTTATTGTAGATCCACACGGTACGGGCGCTCTCATTATAATAGTAGACATCATAAGGCGAGAGGGCCGCAGAGGTGGTGACTTCGTCGTTGCGGTAGATGGCCGCCGGGGCGAAGGGCAGAACTGTGGAAACATCAGCCACGAAGGGACCCTTGACGTTGTCCAGCAGGACGGAGGAGATGTCCACCTGACCGTTGCTCACCGCAAAGCCCAGCGTGGAGGCGTAGACCTGACCGCTGCCGTTCATGGCGGTGAGGGCGTTGTAGAAGAGCATGGTACCCTGCTCGAGGGTCAGAGTCTCGCCCTGACGGGCATTGATCTCATTGCGCAGGCCCAGTGCGCTGGCCTTGCTGAGCTGAGCTGTAGGGAAGGTACCGCCCAGCTTTGCCACATCATAGCCCAGCAGGCGCAGCGCCATGGTGCAGGCTTCTTCCAGCGTGACGGTGTTGTCCGGGCGGAAGCTGCCGTCGGAGTAGCCGGTCATCCAGCCGTTCTGGACGGCAGTGCGGATGTAGACCGCATAGGGAGAGTCGCTGTCCACATCGCTATAAAGGCGGCCGGTGCGGCCCTGTGCCGTGGTGGTATCGCGGTAAGCAGAGAATGCGGTGAGGAGGCGGGCCGCCTGCCCACGAGTGAGGGGCGCACCCAGAGAACCGGCCTGCTCGGCGGTCAGACCGCCCAGTGCCGTCGCCGTCTGGACTGCCGCGTTGGAGCCGACCGCAGAGGCGGGCAGCACCAGCATGGAAACAGCCACGCAGACAGCCAGCAGGAATGCGAGGAATCGTTTTTTCATGGTAAACTCCTTAATCATATCTGAGCGCTTCGATGGGGTTCAGGCTGGCGGCACGGAAGCCGAACAGGACGCCGATGCCGCAGGAGATGCCCACGGCGATGGCCGCCGCGTCCGCCGAGGGGGTGACGTTCAGGGTGATGTCCGTCAGGATATACGGAAGGATCTGGTTGATGATGGCCGAGACGATGTAGCCCAGCACGATGCCGAAGCAGCCGCCCAGCGCCGACGTGACGCCGGCCTCCACGACGAACTGGGTCAGGATGGTGCTCTCCTGTGCGCCCAGTGCCTTGCGGATACCGATCTCACGGGTGCGCTCGGTGACAGACACCAGCATGATGTTCATGATGCCGATGCCGCCGACCAGCAGCGAGATGCCTGCAATGGCCGTCAGGACGCCCACCATGACGTTGATCATGGAGGACATCTGCTTCATGGCTGCGCTCAGGCTCATAACGTAGACATAGTCGTCCTTGCTGACCAGCTTCTTGATGCTTTTTTGCAGATACTCCTGCGCTGCATCCGAGTGGTCTGCATCCTGCAGCACGACGTAATACTCGCTGACACTGCTGGTGTTGTTGACGCTCATCAGGGTGGTATAGGGAATGAGAACAACGTCGTCGTTGCCGCCCTCGTACTGAGAGGCGGGTTTGGAGCGGCCTTCCAGCACGCCCACGATGCGGTACTCGCTGGCTCCTACCTTGAGGGTGCTGCCGAGGCCGTTGCCGCCGAAGATCTTGCGGTCCACATAGTCGCCAATGACACAGATATTCTTGTTGTCTATCAAATCAGTGTACTGGATGCCCCGTCCCTTGGCCACCTTATAGTTGTTGATGGTCGTGTAATCTTCGTTGACGCCGCTGATGCTGGTGCGGCGGTACTTCTCACCCGCCACCCGCAGCGTGTCGCCACCGGCGCTGGCGATGGGCGAAAGGCCCCGATAATACTCCGGCTTCTGGTTGATGATGTTATACACATCGCTGACCTCCACCGTGCGGGTGCTGGCGGTCATGATGTTGACCGCCAGAATATCGCTGCCCATGTCGGAGTAGAAGTCCTGCATCATGTGGGTCATGCCATTGCCGAGGCCGACGATGACAATGACGGCCATAACGCCGATGATGATGCCCAGCATGGTGAGGAAGGTGCGGACTTTGTTGCTCCACACGTTCTGGATGGCCTGCCGGAAGGTTTCAAAGATCATGCCTGTTCCTCCTTTTCCGGCGTTTCGGGCAGCAGGGTGGGTTGCACCATGGCCTCCGGTGCGTGGGAGTCGCCGTCATACACCACCTGACCGTCCTCCAGCCGGATGATGCGGTCGGCCTGCACCGCAATGGAGTTGTCGTGGGTGATCAGCACCACAGTATGTCCCTGCTTGTGCAGCTGCTGCAAAAGTCCCAGCACCTCGCGGCCGGTATGGGAGTCCAGCGCGCCGGTGGGCTCGTCCGCCAGAATGACCGGCGGGTTGCGCACCAGTGCGCGTGCAATGGACACGCGCTGCTGCTGACCGCCGGAAAGCTGGTTGGGGCGGTTTTTCAGCTTATCGCCAAGCCCCACCTGCTCCAGCACTTCCCGGGCACGGACGTGGCGCTCGGCGCGGGAGATGCCTGCATACACCAGCGGCACCTCCACGTTTTCCATCAGGTTCAGCTTGGGCAGCAGGTTGTACTGCTGGAAGATAAAGCCCAGCATCTCGTTGCGGATAGCTGCCAGCTCGTTGCGGTTCATCTTGCCCACATCCCGGCCGTTGAGCCGGTAGGTGCCGTGGGTAGGCACATCCAGACAGCCGATGATGTTCATGCAGGTGGATTTGCCCGAACCGGACTGGCCCACGATGGCCACGAACTCCCCTTTCTCGATCTTCATCGTGATGTGGTCGGCGGCCTTTACCAGCGTATCGCCCATCTGATAATACTTGCACACCTGCTCAAATTCGATCAGAGCGCTCATGGGGCACCTCCTTACCAGATACTGTCGCTGTAATAGTCATCCGACACAGAGCTGGTGTCGTAGGCCACCGTGTCGTCCTCCTGCAGGCCGCTCTTGATCTCGGTGTAGCTGTCATCGCTGACGCCGGTCTCGACCTTGACGTAGACATAGCCCTCCGGTGCGCTCATAGAATCATCGGCGTTCACGGCGCTGGGCGAATCCTGCCGCACCAGCACATAGCTGCCCCGCACGATGGCGGCGTTGGGCACGGTGAGCGCGTTTTTGGCCTGTGCCACCACGATCTCGGCATTGGCGTTCATGCCCGGGCGCAGACCGGTGGTCTCATCAATGCGCACGCTCACCGGGTAGGTGGTGGTGCCGCCGCTGGTATCGCCCTTCATGGACACACGGGTGACCACGCCCTCGTAGGTCTTATCCTTCACGGCGTCTGCAGTCACCTGCACGGTCTGCCCCACCTTCAGGCTGCTGACCTGCAGCTCGTCCACGTTGATGGTCATTTCCAGATAGCTCAGGTCGTAGATCGTGCACAGGTCAGTGCCGGTACTCAGGGCATCGCCCACCTTGGCATTCTTTTCGATGATGGTGCCACTGATGGGCGAGGTGATGGTGTAGTTGCTCATGGCATCCTGCAGGTTCTCCATGGACAGCTGTGCACCGCGCAGGGTCTCGGAGGCAGACTGGATGGACTCGGTCAGATCCTCACCGCTGAGGGTCAGGATGATGTCGTCTTTGTTCACGCTACTGCCCTCCCGCACATTGATGGCGGTAACGGTGCCGGAGGACAGCGCAGTCAGGGTACGCTCCGCCTGATACTGGAAGTTTGCCGCAGCAATGGAGCTTACCCCGTTGATGGTAGCCGTAGCCGCCTGTGCCGTGGTCAGACCACCAGCATTGGATACTGCGATGGTCACGGTGCGGGTAAGCAGGTTGCCGGTGCTCAGCGCATCGGTGCCGGTCACGGCGGTAATGGTGCCGGGCAGCACCTCAAAGGTGCCGTCCAGCGTCACCTCAGCAGTCTGCCCCACCGAGAAGTTGGCGGCATCTGCAGCCGGGAACTCCAGCACCAGATTCATCTTGGAGCTGTCCCGCACCACAGCCACTTCCTGACCGCTCTTTACCTCATCGCCCTTGTTCACCTTCAAGCTGCTGACGATGCCCGCCACCTCGGCGCGGACATACTGGCGGTCGGCGGTCTTATCGTAGCTGCGCTGTGCCTGCTGCAGGGTGATGGCTGCCTGCTCCACCTTGGTGGTGGCGTCGGAGGAATCCACCGTGTAGAGCACCGTGCCCTCTTCCACGATATCGCCCTCTTCAAAGCTGCCGGTCAGCACCTTGCCGGACACCCGCGATTTGACGCTGTAAGTATTGGCGGGCTTCAAAGTGCCTGTGCCGCTGAGCGTGTTGGAAACATTCCGGGTCTCGGGCATGGCTTCCGTATAGGAAGTATCCACGTTGGCAGGTTTTGCGCTTTTGGGCTTGAGCAGCCACCAGCCGCCTGCCAGCACCACGATAGCCACCGGCACCAGCCACTTCCAGTTTTTTTTTGCAAACGCCGCTGCGCCGCCCTTTTGGGGTGCAGCTGCGCCCTGCTGCGGGTCGGCGGGCTGTTTAGACTTGTTCCAGATCATTCTTGCCGTTCCTCCTAGGTTCTTTTATGACAAGGCACTTTTTTGCAAAAGCACCCATCGGAGACTTATATTGGTAGTGTAACGCATTTTGTCCCGTTGCACAAGCGTCCGTTTTTCGTTTCACGGCATTTCCACAAAGTTTCAGACTTTTTTAACAAAGAATGGCTTTCTTTGTGCGCTTTTGAGCCGCTGCATATCCTTTTATAATACGATTCAAACGGCCTTTTTCCTGCTCTCCTTCCTGTAAAAAAGAAGATCAGCCGGGCCCGAAGGCCCGGCTGATCTGTTCTTTTTTACCCTGCGTCTGCGG
>OGUC01000936.1_pt1 | contig 12897 bp, 12 predicted proteins | sample 1573701 | NCBI WGS metagenome assembly OGUC01 (sample SAMEA2582017, study PRJEB24529) | metagenome | biome: Human gut stool | place: China | collected 2011
AAAATTGTTCCCGGCGCTTGACAAATGCGGCGGAATCCTTTATAATATCATTTGTCAATCGCACATGGATGATTAGCTCAGCTGGTTAGAGCGCTGCGTTCACATCGCAGAGGTCGAGGGTTCGAGTCCCCCATCCTCCACCACAAAGCCGCAGATAGCAGTATCTGCGGCTTTTATTTTTGTTGGCAACACTTTTTCTTCGGACTGTGTACGCGGCAAAGAAAAGCGCGCCCCAGACCGCGAAAAAGGCGGTCTGGGGCGCGCGCTTATGTATAGGGGTTACTTGCTCAGCTCATCGGCCAGAGCAGCGATCTGAGCCTCGGAGGCATCGTTCAGGGCACCCTTGACGGTGACAGTGGTGTCGGCAAAGGTCAGGGCCTTGCTGTTCTCGAGCATCTTGCGCATGACCTTGGCGGCCATCGGTGCCCAAGAACCGTTCTCGATGAAGGCAACGGTGCGGTTCTGGTAGTTGCGCTCAGTCAGGTGGTTGATGAAGTCCTTCATGAAGGGGAAAACATCGGCGTTGTAAGTAGGTGTTGCCAGAACCAGCTTGCTGAAGCGGAACGCCTGCGCCACGGCCTCGGCCATATCGCAGCGCGCCAGATCCATCGAGACAGTCTCAACGCCCTTGGCGCGCAGCGCCTCGGCCAGCTTGTTGGCAGCCTCAGCGGTGTGGCCGTAGATGCTGTTGTAGGCCACCAGCACGCCCTCCGTCTCCGGGCGGTAGGCGCTCCATGTGTCGTAGGCGGCCAGCACATCGCCAAGCTGCTCCTTGTGCAGGACGGGGCCGTGCAGGCTGCAGACGGTCTCAATGTCAAGGCCGGCGGCCTTTTTCAGCACGGCCTGCACCTGCACGCCGTACTTGCCTACGATGCCGATGAAGTAGCGGCGGGCCTCGGGCAGCCACGGCTCCTCCACATCAAGCGCACCGAACTTGCCGAAGGCGTCCGCGCTGAACAGCACCTTGTCGGCGTCATCGTAGGTCATGATGACCTCGGGCCAGTGGACCATCGGGGCAGTGACAAAATGCAGGGTGTGGCGGCCCAGCGGCAGGGTGTCCCCTTCCTTGACAACGACGCGGCGGTCGGCATAGTCGGTGCCGAAGTAAGCCTTCATCATGTTGAAGGCCTGCGCAGAGGCAACGATCGTGGTCTCCGGGTAGGCCTGCGCAAAGGCGGCCACCGAGCCGGAGTGGTCCGGCTCCATGTGCTGCACGACAAAATAGTCGGGCGCGCGCTCGCCTAGGGCGGCGGCGATCTTGGTGATCCACTCGTCGGTGAAGTGGGCGTCCACGCTGTCCATCACGGCGACCTTTTCATCGCAGATCAGATAGGAGTTGTACGCCATGCCGTTGGGCACATCGTACTGGCTCTCAAACAGGTCAACAAGGTGGTCGTTGACGCCGACATACAAAATATCCTTGGTGATTTCCATAACTGCAAACCTCCTGATAAATACGGTTTCTGATTGTTATCCTAGGCACAGTATAGCATAGTTTTAGGAATTTGTCTTGGTCTTTTCAAAAATAATTTGAGAAAATTTTTATTGGGCGGCATTTGTAGGGCGTCGGGGGTGCCGTCCTCTGCAATATGGTTTGTAGGGAGGGGCATTGACCCCTCCGTGCGGTGTTATTGCTGCTGCAAAGCGGCACGGACGGCATATATGCTGCACCTACGGACTTGCCGTGAGTTTGCAGAGGACGCATATATGCCGTTCACTGCAGCGTAGCGGCTGCCGCCAAGTTTTGCGGAGGGGTCAAGACCCCTCCCTACAGAGCCGGATGAAAGCACGGGTAAAACAAAAAGCTCCCCGCCGAATCGGCGGGGAGCGCAGGAATGCTTATACCTTAGCTTATACGCGGGTCTTTAAAACCTCGTGCTCGGGCACAGGGGCATCGATGGGGCGCGGGGCACCCTCGACCCACTGGATGGCCTTCTTCGGGCACTTGGAAACGCAGGTGCCGCAGCCGTTGCACTTGGTGTAGTCGATGGCGGCTACATTGTCCTTCAGGAAGATGGCCTCATTCGGGCAGTTGCGCACACAGAGGCCGCAGGCGATGCAGCCGACCTTACAGGTCTTGTTGACCAGAACGCCCTTGTCCTTGTTGGAGCATTTGACCGCAGGCTGCGGGGCGATGGGCTTCATCTGGATGACATGGCGCGGGCAGACAACGGTGCAGGCTGTGCAGCCGGTGCATTTTTCGCGGTCAACGACCGCCACGCCGTTGATGACATGGATGGCGTCAAACTTGCAGGCGCGGGTGCAGTCACCCAGACCCAGACAGCCGTAGGCACAGGCGCTGGGGCCGCCGGCAATGCCGTTGGCAGCGGCGCAGGTCTGGATGCCCTGATAGTCAAAGCGGGTGCCGCAGTTCTCGCCGCCCGCGCAGATGACGGTGGCGCGCAGGCTGGGGCGGTCATCGGTGGCGTTGCCCATGATGGTGTTGATGGCATCGGTGGCTTTATCGCCGCCCGGTGCGCACTTGAAGGTGGGGGCGCCGTCCTCAACAATAGCCTTGGCGTAGTCGGCACAGCCGGCGTAGCCGCAGCCGCCGCAGTTGGCACCGGCCAGACACTCTGCAACCTGCGCAATGCGCGGGTCCTCATACACGGCCATGAATTTGGAGGCCAGCACAAGGATCACGCCGCCGGCCAAACCCAGCACCACCACGACAACGATAGCAAATACGATCGGGTTCATTCTCTTTATTCCCCTTTCTCAGAATATCGCGTTGATGATGTTTTCGACCAGACCACCGAAGCCCATAAAGCTCAGGGAGGTGATGGCGGCGGAAACCAGCGTGATGGGCAGGCCCTTGAAGCTCTCCGGCGGGTTGGAGTTCTCGACACGGGAACGCACGCCGCAGAACAGCAGCATGGCAACGAGGAAGCCGACACCGGCACCGGCGGAGCAGATCAGGGCCTCGGCAAAGGCAAGGCCGAAGCCGTACTCAGCGACAACGGAGGAGTAGTCCTGCACAGCCAGAATGGTGACGCCCAGCACACAGCAGTTGGTGGTGATCAGCGGCAGGTAGACGCCCAGACTCTGGTAGAGGGCCGGGATATACTTGCGCAGCGTGATCTCGATAAGCTGCACGAGGACGGCAATGACGAGGATGAAGATGATGGTCTGCAGATAGCCCAGATCATAGGCATCCAGCAGGAAAATCTGCAGCGGGAAGGTCACGGCTGTGGCAATGACCATGACAACGATAACGGCGGCACCCATGCCCACGGAGGAATCCAGCTTTTTGGAGACACCCAGAAACGGGCAGATGCCGAGGAACTGCACCAGCACATAGTTGTTGACGAGGATCATGCTGAAGAAGATGGTGGCAAAGGTTGCGATATGAGAAATCATTGTGCGGCACTCTCCTTCTGTTCTTCTTTCGCGGCGTCAATTTTTTCCAGCATGACATCGCCGCAGCTCTTGCGCTCAATGGGCTTGTTCAGCTTGCGCTCCAGCCAGACACAGCCGGCCATCAGGCAGCCGAACACGAAGAAGCCGCCCGGGGCGGAGTTCATGACGGTCATGCGGTCAACGCTCTCGGGGATGATGGTGATGCCCATCCATGTGCCGCTGCCGATGATCTCACGGATGGAGGACATGAGCAGCATCGTCAGGATGTAGCCGATGCCCATGCCCAGTCCGTCCAGTGCGGAGTCCGCAACGGTGTTTTTGCAGGCGAACATCTCGGCACGGCCCAGAATGATGCAGTTGACAACGATCAGCGCCAGATAGACGCCCAGCGCCTTATACAGGTCGGGGATGAACGCCTGCAGCACCATCTGCACAACGGTGACGAAGGTGGCGATAATGACGATGTAGCACGGCAGATGCACCTTGGCCGGGATGACCTTGCGCAGTGCCGAGATAACAATGTTGGAGCAGACCAGAACAAAGGTCATGGCCAGACCCATGCCCACGGCGCCGGAAACGGTGGTGGTGACGGCCAGTGCGGAGCAGCAGCCCAGCACCAGACGCAGAACGGGGTTTTCACGGATGATACCGGCCGTAAAAACCTTCCACTTGCTCGGTTTTTCGTTCATCGTTACTGCACCCCCTTGATCTCATTGCTGTAGCAGCGGATGGCTGCATTGATGGCGTTGAACGCGCCGTTGCTGGAGTAGGTCGCACCGGCGATGCTGTCCACGGGGCTGCCGGAGGCAACCTCTCCCCCATTCCAGCCGATAAAGCCGGAGGCGAAGGTGTCATCGGAGACCTTGGAGCCGATGCCGGTGGTCTGGGTGGAGCCGTCGATCGAGATGGCGGAGATCGCACCCTCGGTGTCGAAGGCGACATAGACGGTGACAGCCTTGCCGGAGTAGCCGGAGGCCGCGGCCTTGACAGCAACCGCGCCGGCAGAGGTCGTGACAGCACCCTCCACACCGTCGGTGGTCAGGCCCTCGACCTCGGTCATGTCATCGGTGACAGTGCCCTCGGGCAGGACGGAGACATAGGCGGCCAGCGTTTCAGCGCGGTTGTTCGCCTCGATGATGGGGGCGGTGACATCGTTCAGCACAGCCAGCAGCGCGCTGCAGAGCAGGCAGATAACGACCAGCACGATAACGGGCAGCACAAGCTCCTTGAAGGCGCTCTGCTTCTCGGTATTCTGATTTTCAGCCATTATTCAGCACCGCCTTTCTTGGCCTTTTTGGGCTTTTTGTAGCCCAGCGGCGTCTGGTGGCCCCATGCGTTGAACCACGGGGTCATCAGGTTGCCCAGCAGGATGGCGTAGCTCATGCCCTCGTTCATCGAGCCGAAGTGGCGGATCAGGAAGGTGATGAGACCGATAAAGACGCCGTAGAACAGCTTGCCCTTGGTGGTGAAGGGGCAGGTCACATAGTCGGTCGCCATAAAGACAGCACCGAACAAAAGGCCGCCGGACATGCACTCGACCAGAGCGGTGTAGGGGCTGCCGGTGTTCAGCGCGGTCAGCACAAAGACGGTCGCCACGATGGTGACGGGGACAGTGGCCTCAATGGTGCGGGTGGCAACCAGATAGGCAAAGCCCAGCAGGATCGCCAGCACACAGACCTCGCCCATCATGCCGCCGTGGAAGCCGAGGAAGATGTCCAGCAGGTTCAGGCTGGTCTTGTCGGCCACGGCCAGCGGCGTGGCGGAGGCCAGCGCATCAACGGCCATGTCAGGGTAGACATAGGCGGTCATGCGGGAGGTAAAGCCGAGGAACAGCACGATACGGCCCACCAGCGCGGGGTTGGCAAAGTTGTAGCCAAGGCCGCCGAAGAGCTGCTTTGTGATGACGATGGCCACAAAGGCACCGACCACGGCGATCCAGAGCGGCATGCCCACGGGCATGTTCAGCGCCAGAATGATGCCGGTGACAACGGCAGACAGGTCCCCCGCCGTGTTCGGCTTTTTCAGCAGCATTTCATATAAGTATTCAAACGCCACGCAGGCCAGGGTGGTCACAGCCACCAGCACAAGAGCCCGCACGCCGAAGATCAGCCCGGCAGCCAGCACGGCGGGCAGCAGCGCAATGACAACATTGCCCATCAGCCCGCGGGTGGTGGTTGCTTCGCGGATGTGCGGCGAGGCGGTAACGATCAGACGATCTTCCATCGGTTATTTGCCTCCTTTCCGCAGCTCGGCCATATACCAGCCCTTGGCAAGGCCCATCGTCTGGCTGACGGGGCGCTTGGCCGGGCAGGCGTAGGTGCAGCTGCCGCAGGCTACGCAGAGATCCACGCAGCGTGCCTTCAGCGCATCAAAATCCTTGTTGGCAAAGTCCTGCGCAATGACCACGGGCTCCAGACCCATGGGGCAGGCCTCGATGCAGCGGCCGCAGCGGATGCAGGCCGACGGCTCAGGCAGGGTGGCGGCGGCCTTGCTGAACAGCAGCAGGCCGTTGTTCTGCTTCAGAACCGGGAAGTCCGCGCTGGGGGCGGCACCGCCCATCATGGGGCCGCCGAAGATGATCTTGCCCAGCTCGACACCCTCCTTGACACCGCCGCAGGCCTCGATGACATCGCGGTAGAGCGTGCCGATGGGGACCTCGATGTTCTGGGGCTTGGCGATGGCATCGCCCTCCACGGTGACGCGCTTCGTCACCAGCGGAATGCCGGTCTTGAGGAACTTGCCTAAGGTAGACACACTCGTTACATTCATGATGACGCAGCCCACATCGGCGGGCAGACCCGGCTTGCCGGAGGGGCCGAACTGCGGCACCTCGCGGCCTGTGCAGGTCTCGACCAGCGTTTTCTCAGCACCCTGCGGGTAGCGCATCGGCAGGCCCTTGACCTCAACGCCCTTCATCTCGCGTGTCAGCGAGCAGAGAAGGTCGATGCACTCGGGCTTGTTGCGCTCAATGCCGATGATGCAGTGCGGGATCTCACAGTACTTCATGACAGCGGCGATGCCGGAGATGATGGTGTCGCTGCACTCAAGCATCTCGCGGCAGTCGGTGGTCAGGTAGGGCTCACACTCGGCTGCGTTGATGAGCAGCGTGTCGATCGTGTTGGCAGCCAGCTTGACATGCGTCGGGAAGCCGGCACCGCCGACGCCGACCAGACCACAGGTCTGCACGGCGGCCAGAAGGCTTGCCTTGTCGGTGACGACAGGAGGCACGCAGGCCGGGTCAACGGTCTGTGCGCCATCGGTCTTGATGGCAACGGCCGTTGCCATTGCGCCGTTGACCATGCGCAGCGGGGCAATGTCCTGCACAGTGCCGGACACGCTGGAGTAGACATTGGCGGACACAAAGCCGCCGGCCTTGCCGATCACGGTGCCGACCATGACGGTGTCGCCCTTTTTGACGACAGGCTCTGCGGGTGCGCCGATGTGCATCGACATAGGAATGACAACATGCTCAGGCACCGGCATCTTGACGGTCGGCAGCCCGGCTGTAGCCTTCACATGCGGCACAGCGGCACCCTTGGCAGAGCGCTTTAGGGATTTGAACAATCTGATTTCCCCCATTTCTCTTTTTGGCATTGCCGCACCATTCTGACTGCCGATACAGTGGGAATCGCGCGGCAATGGCCTTTGATTCTCACCCGGGCAGGCGTTGTCTGCTCCCCTGTCCGGGTGGATAACAATACAGATATATTGTACCATTTTTCAAGGTCAAGTCAAGCAAGCAGGCGGCAGTTTTGTGCCGAACCCGCAAGAATTGCAACAATTTTCGCAACCGATGCAGAATTGAACTGCTGTATAAAAATTAACAATCTGACAAAGAAAAAAGCCCGGCAGCAAAAGCTGCCGGGCTGGGACTTACAGCTCGATCTCCTGCAGGCGGAGCAGGGCCAGGATATAGATCTTGAGGGCCTCAATGAGCTTCTCAAACGGGGTGCCCTCGTTGGCGCCGTGCATGGGGCCGGCAAAGTCAGGGATGGCAATGTCGGTATGCTCGGGGCCGAAGCTGACGGCATACGGGAAGTGGCGCGCGTAGGTGCCGCCGCCCATCGTGAAGGGGGTCTTGCCCTCGCCGGTCACATCGTTGTAGGTGTTGATCAGGGTCTGGATGGCCGGGCTGTCGGCATCAATATAGAACGGCACGCGGCTCGTCACATTCTCGATGCGGGCAGCTGCGCCGCAGATCTTCTCCATGGCGGCGGTCATCTTCTCGGGATCGGTGTTGGTGGGATAGCGGCAGTCGAAGCTCTGGCGGATGATGCCGTCCTTCATCTCGATCGTGCCGCCGATGATCGTCAGCGGGTCAAACAGGCCGTCATCGGCGGCAATGCCCAGCGCGCTGCCGTCCGTGGAGGCGTGCAGCGTATGCAGTACCTGCAGGTAGGCCTCCTCCTGCGGGGTGCAGACGCCGCTCTTGAGCAGGCAGTCAACGATCAGGCCAATGGCGTTGACAGTACCCTCGGGCATGGCGGCATGGCCGCTCTTGCCCCAGCCGCGGATGACGGTGGCACCGCCCTCCCCTGCCTCAAAGGTCACGCCCTCACAGGGGACCAGTGCGCCTGCGGCCACCTGCACGGTGCAGGCTGCGCGGTCAGGCACGGCGTTGTGGGCTACGCCGCCCTCAAAGGCGGTGATGATGCTGTTCTCAAAGCGGGGGCTGACAATCTCACCGTTGAAGCCGCCCTTCTCGCCGTTGCAGACCGGGAACTCGGCATCGGGGGTAAAGCAGAAGGCGGGCATCGGGTAATGCTCGGCGTAGTAGTCTACATCGTGCATGTTGGTCTCCTCGTTGGTGCCCAGCAGGGCGCGCACGGGGTATTTCAGCTCAATGCCGCTGTCCTTGAGGTATTTCAGCGCATACAGGCAGAGGATGCTCGGACCCTTGTCATCGGCCACGCCGCGGCCCAGCAGCCAGCCGTCCCGCACGCGGACGGTGTAGGGGTCGGCGTCCCAGCCGTTGCCCTCGGGCACGACATCGGTGTGGGTGATGGTGCCAAGGAACTTCTGGCCATCGGCGATGCGGCCGGTCTCGGCCCAGCCGATGTAGCCATCGGCGTTGAAGGTGTCAAGGCCCAGCTCCCCGGCAATCTCCAGCGCCTTGTCCAGTGCAGCGCGGGGGCCGGCACCGAACGGTGCGCCCGGCTCCGGCGTACCCTCAACGCTGGGTACGGCAACAAGGCGGGTAATGTCGCGCAGGATATTGTCACGGTTTTGCTCGGCAAAGGCGTCAATGGACGCCCAACGCATATCGTTCATGGATGGAATCCTCCCAGAGTTTTTCTTTCAGTATACCACATTGTCGGAATTTGTAAACGGGAAGTTGCGTAGAAAGCATGGCAGCGGGGCGTGGTGTCCGTCCGTTTGCTGCGGAGGAAATTTACGCTTCCTCTTCCCTGCCGTTCATCGTGACGATCTCGCAGATGGCGCGGCCGGTCGGAGTGCCGGCGAGGCCGCCGATGCCGGTTTCGCGCAGATCCTGGCTCATCGCGTTGCCGACCTCGGCCATCGCATCAATGACCTCGTCGGCCGGGATATGCCCGACCACACCGGCCAGCGCCATATCGGCGGCAGAAACGGCGTTCATGGTGCCGATGACATTGCGCTTGATGCAGGGAATCTCAACCAGGCCTGCCACCGGGTCACAGACAAGCCCCTCCAGATTTGTGAGCGCCATGGCGAATGCCTCGGCGCACTGCTCGGCTGTGCCGCCCCGGATGTCCACCAGTGCGGCGGCGGCCATTGCGCTGGCGGCGCCGACCTCCGCCTGACAGCCGCCCTCGGCACCCGCCAGCGTGGCGCGGGCGGCCACAACCTGCCCGAACCCGGCGGCAATGTAAAGTGCGCGGTGTATGGCGGTCTCATCCGCCAGTCCGCGCCGCCACAGGGGCAGCAGCACAGCAGGCAGAACACCGCAGCTGCCCGCTGTCGGTGCAGCAACGATACGCTTCATGCAGGCGTTGCACTCGGCGGTTTTCAGCGCCTCGGCCATGACATCCGCAAAATAACCGTCTGCGTACAGTATGCCGCGGGCCGCAGCCTCGCTGACCTTGGCTGCATCGCCGCCTGCAAAGCCGCTCATCGAGCGGTCTGTGCGGCAGTAGCCGGCGCTGGTGGCGCACATGACCGACCAGAGCCGGTGCATCTCGGCCTCGCTTTCGGCGCGGGTCAGGCCGCTTTCGGTCAGGTCGCTTTCCAGAATGACCTCATAGAGCGGCCGGCCGGTCTCTTTGCAAAGCTCGACCATATCCCGAACGGAGGAAAATGCCATTTTGCCTGCCCCCTTACAAATTTAATATAGTGACCTTGACGATGCCCGGCAGAATACGCAGCTCCCCGGCGATCTCATCGGGGATGGGCTCATCACATTCCAGAACCATGACGGCATAACCCCCGGCGGCGGAGCGGTAGAGCTGCATCGTGGCAATGTTGACGCCGTGCCCGCTCAGGCAGGTGGGGACGGCTGCCACATGGCCGGGCGTGTCCTGATTGTGGACGATCAGCGTGTTGTGATCGCCGCCAAAATTTGTCGTGATGCCGTCAATTTGGCAGATGCTGATCCGCCCGCCGCCGATGGACGAGCCCACGACCTCCAGCTTGCGGCCCGAAACACCCACCAGCCGCAGCATGGCCGTGTTGGGGTGCGCACCCCGCAGGTTGGCGGTGCTGATCTTAAAGTGTAGACCGGCCTCCTTGGCCAGTGCAAAGCTGTGGGGGATGCGGTCGTCATCGGGCTGCATACCCAGCAGACCTGCCACCAGCGCACGATCCGTGCCGTGGCCCCGGCCCGTGGCGGCAAAGCTGCCGTAAAGCAGGATCTCGGCCTCGGCAGGCTGCTCGCCCAGCAGACGGCGCGCTGTGCTGCCAATGCGCACCGCGCCCGCTGTATGGCTGCTGGACGGTCCTGTCATAACAGGACCCAGCACATCAAATAAACGCATTGCAGGCACCTCCGCATAATTGTAATAAAGAAAGTATACCGGATTCCCGCCTGTAATGCAAGTTTTGGCGGGAAATACAAAAGAACAAAAGGATTTTGGGCAGCTTGCACAAAGAACGGAAAGCCGGATTGTCGTAAATGCCGGGGTATACGGGTGCTTAGATAAACCAAAAACCCGCATATCTTACGCAGATACGCGGGTTTTTGTTGGCGGAGTAAGAGAGATTTGAACTCTCGCGGCGGTTTCCCACCCTACGCCCTTAGCAGGGGCGCCTCTTCGACCTCTTGAGTATTACTCCACAAGTCAAAGTGAGTTTATATATTCACTTGTTATCACAAAATGGCGGAGAGGATGGGATTCGAACCCATGGTCCGCTCGCGCGGATCGCTGGTTTTCAAGACCAGTTCCATAAACCACTCGGACACCTCTCCACAGTGGCTGCCGCCAGAATGCAGGTATTATTATACAAAAAACGGAAGGGGTTGTCAACCCCTTCCGGCAATTTTCTTTTAAAAATTATTTGCGTAAAAATAACAGCACATTTTACAGTGCGCAGGAGGTGAAGCCGTCCTTGCCCAGCACTTGGACCTTGGCGTAGCCCAGCTCCTTCAGCTTGGCGGCGACAGCCTCAAAACCAAAGGTCAGCGCCTTGGTATCGTGGGCGTCGGCGGTGATGACGACATTGCCGCTGAGCACCAGCCACTCCTTCAGGATCGCATCGGACGGGAAGAAATCCTTGCGGAAACCGCGGTACACCGCAGAGGTGTTGACCTCCAGCACGCAGCGGTTGCGGGCGGCGGTCATCAGCGCGGCGTTGGCGGCGGCGGTGTAGCGGGGGTCGTTCTCATCAAAGAACTTGCCGTCACCGTTGATTTTCTTGATCAGGTCGAAGTGGCCCAAGATCGTGGGCTTCTTCTCGGCAACCTTGGCCACATTGGCAAAGTAAGCCTCGACCACGGCCAGCGCATCGCCGTCGAAATCATCGTCAATGCAGGCGCGCAGATCCTCCTCGCGCCAGTCGATCTCATAATACTTGCCGGTCTTGGGGCCGCGGACATAGTGGGTGCTGCCGATCCAGTAGTCGTACTGGGTCGGGTCATCATCGCTGTACAGGTCCCACTCCAGACCGCACAGAATATCCATTTTGCCTGCGTAGCGCTCCTTGAGCTTGGCGATCTGCGCCTTGTACAGGGCGGTGCGGCTCTGGGTCATGCAATATTCAAGGTCGTGGGGGGTGTGGCTGTGGCCGCTGAAGCCCAGCGTCTGCAGACCGGCCTTCCAGGCCGTGCCTGCGACCTCCTCGGGGGTGTTTTTGCCATCGCACAGTTTGGAATGAATGTGCACAGAGCTTTTCAGGTATTCGCCTGCCATGGTTACTGCATCCTTTCCTGCTTGACCTTATGGTCGATTACATGTCGTTTTTCCAGCTCTTTGGTGATGTCCTCCACAGAAATGCCCAGCTCGATCATCAGCACCATCACATGGTAGGCTAGGTCGCTGATCTCGTAGATGGTCTCCTCCCTGTCGCGCTTAGAGCCTGCGATAATGACCTCAGTGGATTCCTCACCGACCTTTTTAAGGATCTTTTCCAGCCCCTTGTCGAACAGATAGGTCGTATAGCTGCCCTCCTGCGGGTTGGTCTTGCGGCCCTCGATGAGTGCGTACAAGCCCTGCCAGGTGAACTGCTTCAGCTCATCGGAGACATACACCGGGTTGAAGAAGCAGCTCTCGGCGCCGGTGTGGCAGGCAGGGCCGCTCTTGATGACATCAATGACGAGCGCATCCTTATCGCAGTCGGCGGTGATGGAAACGACCCGCTGCACATGGCCGGAGGTCTCGCCCTTGCGCCAGATTTCGCGGCGGCTGCGGGACCAGAACACGGTGCGCCCTTCGGCAATCGTCAGGGCCAGCGTTTCGGCGTTCATGTAGGCAAGGGTGAGCACCTGTTTTGTGTAGTGATCCTGCACGATGGCGGGGATCAGGCCTTTTTCATCAAATTTCAGCTCCATAACGGTTCTCCCTCCCCGGACGGGGATAATGTGTATTTTATCGTATTCAAGACAAAAATGCAAGACCTTTATGCGTTTTTACAGCCGCATCTCCACGCCGTTGGCGTTCAGGTACTCCTTCAGCTCCCGGATGCCCAGCAGCTTCTGGTGGAAGATGCCCGCCGCCAGCCCGGCGTCGATGCCCTTGTGGCGGAACAGCTCCAGAAAATCCTCCTTTTTGCCTGCGCCGCCGCTGGCAATGATGGGGATATCCACCCGGGCGGCCACCGCGTCCAGCATTTCAAGGTCGAAGCCGTTGCGCACGCCGTCGGTGTCGATGCTGTTCAGGCATATTTCGCCCGCGCCGTGGGCGGCGCACCAGCTTACCCAGTCCAGCGCATCCCGGCCGGTATCCTCGCGCCCGCCCTTGGCGAACACCCGGAACTGCCCGTTTACCCGCTTTACGTCTGCCGAAAGCACCACGCACTGGTTGCCGTAGCGCTGGGCGGCGGCGGGGATGAGCCCGGGGTCCTTCAGCGCACCGGAGTTGACGCTTACCTTATCCGCGCCGCATTTCAGCACCCGGTCAAAATCTT
>OGUC01000937.1_pt1 | contig 12880 bp, 10 predicted proteins | sample 1573701 | NCBI WGS metagenome assembly OGUC01 (sample SAMEA2582017, study PRJEB24529) | metagenome | biome: Human gut stool | place: China | collected 2011
GCTGATAACTGGATTATTTATAAAAATGCATAGATAAAAAAGTTAAAAGCGAAATTTCTGTACCGATTGTTACTTTGTATACACAATCTCATCTGTATATGTTATAATTTAATATAATACTTTATGTCTAAAGAAAGGAGTTTACGAATGAAGAACTGGAAATTAGGTACTAAAATCACACTAGGCATTACCATCATCGTAATCATTTGCATGAGCCTGCTTTACCTTACTGCAAATAAGACAATGACTGGCATGATGCAGGAATCTGAGCTTAATGTTATGAAAAATACCCTGAATGCCCAAGCAAGTCTGCTCAACGAATACGTCGCACGTCAGGAATCCATCCTCACTGCTTTCAGTAAAACACCTTGTGTCCGCGACTTTTTAAAGAATGTCAATAATTCTGAGCAACAGGCAATCGTGCAGAGCTATACGGCGGACTATTATAGCGGTCTTAACAACTGGGAAGGTATTTATATCGGTGAATGGAATACGCACATCGTTGCTCATTCCAATTCAAAGGTAATCGGAATGACTACCCGTAAAGGTGATAGTTTAAAAGCCCTGCAGGATGCCATGACACAAAGAAATGGTCTGTATGATGCCGGTATTATTGTCTCCCCTTCCTCCGGTGAACTTATTTTATCCATGTACTGCCCTGTATTTGATACAGATGGAAAAACAATCCTTGGATATGTAGGCGGTGGACCTTTTGTAAAAGAGCTTGAAAAACAGTTATATAATTTAAAAAGCGAAAATGACACCCTCCGCTACTATATGGTCAATACCGAAACTAATATGTACATCTTTGCAGATGACAGCAGTTTGATTGCCACCGATATTCAGGATGATATGCTGTTAAACATTATTGATAAAATTAAATCCGGCGAAACCAGTGGTGATCTTAACTACAAAAAAGGTTCCGATTCTTTTGTGGCAAGCTATCAGTCTATCGCAGAACATGGCTGGGCAATGGTTTCTTATGACAGTGAAAAGAACATTTATGAGAACGTCCACAAAAATATGCGCATCTTAGGTCTGATATGTATCATCTTCGTTTTAATCATCAGTGTACTGGCATTTATCACAATTGCAATCAGTGTCAGACCTCTGTTATATGTCGAAGATGCAATTATCCAGCTTAGCAATTTAAAACTTGAAAAGAGCAAACGTCTTACGCCTTGGATCAATACCAAGAGTGAAATTGGAAAAATTGCAACTGCAATGAATTCTTTATATGATGCACTCAGTGGCATCATTGCCACTTTATCTGACTGTTCAACATCACTTAGCAGCTCTGCGACCGCAATGCAACGTTCTTCAGAAACACTGCTTAGTTGTGTGGCAGACAACTCAAAATCCACGCAGACATTTGCAGAACATTCAGAAGATATTAACGCTACTGTAAACGATGTAGGACAGCAGATTTCCGAAATGACAACGGTTGTTTCTGGTATCGAAGAACGTATCCGTCAGGGTAATGTCCACAGCAGCGAGTTACTTCAAAAAGTGGAAAAAATGCAGACCTTAGCTAATAATTCCATGGTAAATACAAATACCCAGATTGCAGAAAATCAAAAAGCTATCGAAAATGCAATGGAAAAATTACAATCATTAATGCGAATTGATGAAATGGCATCTCAAATTTTAGACATTACAAGCCAGACAAACCTTCTGTCCTTAAATGCTTCTATTGAAGCTGCAAGAGTTGGAGATGCTGGAAAAGGATTTGCTGTAGTTGCAGGCGAAATCGGTAACCTCGCATCTAATTCATCCAAAACAGCCACAGATATTCAGGCTATCTGTAATGAAACTAAAAACAATATATCACATGTCAAAAATTGTTTCGATCAGATTATTTTCTTCCTGCAAAATGACGTCCAGACACAGTTTACAAAATTGGTTCAGGAAACCCAGGATTACTACCAATCCATTCAGGAAATTCAGGTTATTATATCCGAAATTGCAGAAGAGTCTGAAACCTTTGTCAACACAGTACAAAATATTCAAAACCAGATCCATGCTATTTCAGATGTTCCTGATTCCGACCATATCAGCAGTCAGGATATCTTAGAAAAGGCAAGACAAACAGAAGAAACGACACAGGAAATGTCCGTTATCGTAAATCATAACAAAGAAAATGCGTTGGAAATTAATAATATTATAGAACGCTTTTCCTGAAAAAATAATTAATATCATATGCAAAAATAGATGTACATCCACCTGTTCAAGTGATCGTACATCTATTTTTATGTGTCAATTTTTTTCCTGATTTGATTTATCAATGAAATCTTTTTACTTCTCACTCCAAAATCAATCAGCTGTATCTTCATCTGATACCCCTTCCTCCAACACTCTCTCTTTGCACAATTTTGGGAAATCCACCCTGATAATATCTGTTGGTAACATCTGCGGTGGATGCTTGGATAGATTTAATTCCTGGTACTCGTTTTTTCTTTTCGATGTTCCAACCCTCTGCCTATCCTCGTTTTGCTCCCGACTGCTCACACGCATATAACCTATAATTTTCTTGTTCTCCATAAAAACCTCCTTCATAACGATTAGTTGTTTCTTCGAGTAACTTTTTCTATTCTTTCCCTTGCCTTAGCTCTCTGCAAAGCTGTTAATTTCCTCGGCTTACGATAACTAACACATAATTTAGGCATGGAATATGTCTTATCAATCATCTGACTGTCCGCCTGAACCTTGAATGGATGGTTTACAAATCTGCAAAGTCTTTCCAGCTCAATCTCTACAACTCTTTCATCCTAATCCAGCAATTCCTTCTTTTCTTCCATAGGCAACTTCCTTTCCCTGAACGCACTCGCGATGCTCTCTCGTTGTCGCGACATTCGTCAAAGTCTCAAGCAAGCTTGGACCTTGACTCATTGCTCATGCAAAAAAGCGGCAATGAAACTATCTTCATTACCGCTAAAAATGAGCATCTCCTATAGGAATCGAACCTACATAACACTGTTTTCTTATTAGATTATCTATATTATAACGTGTGCTAGGTCGGATGTCGATTGTTTTTTGACCATTATTTACTCTATATTTATCAAAAGTCTCTATATATTTTAGAAGGATGTAAGCAAAATCACTTATTTTTTATTTCCAACCTTTATTGGTATAAATTACAAAACTGACTTAGAATAATTTTGTTTTATCACATATAATCCTTTACTTTTCATATTTACAAAATAGAAGGTACAATGCACCAATCACAATAGTTGCAAATATCAACCATATTCCAATGGCATCTATAGCATCCATTTTTATTTTAAAAATAGAATTTTCCAAAGCAAAAATTAAAATAGAACCAACCGTCAAGGAAGTCCCAAAATTCTCAACACCTTTTGAATTTAGATATTTATCAAATTTTTTCGTTCCTAAAATTCCTAACATAAGAATCAAACATAGAAGTCCATATATTCCATTTACATATAATGGTAATCTGCTTCTAAAATATTCATAAAGATCCTTAAAAATTGTAATGATTACAATAACCCCTGCTACTAATGATGCCTTCACAGACCAAAATTGTAATTTCTCTCATTGTTTTTTTTCTATTTTCTTTTGTGTGATTTCCCGTATCTTATAGCCTTTCCGTTTGTTTCAATAATTCCAATACCATATTTTCACTCTCATAGTACAATAAAAAAAGAGCCCGACGCATCAAGCTCTTTCAAGGTGTTGTCCAAAGACGCCCACCGCAATTCATAAATATAATATACCATATGGTAAAAATTTATGCAAGTTCTATCAGGAATTACTAATAAAATTTTGTAATTGCTTAAGATGAGAACGTTGCTGGGTTCCCAAAATTTGATTACATACGTTTGCCGGAAGCTGATTACGCAATTCATCAGTCGATGAAATAAACGCATTCAAAAATTGTTTACATGTTGTCTTGGATTCTCCCATTTTTCTCAAAACATATGTCAAAAGAATAATGTACGCATAAATATATTTAAAATCAAGATTTACAATTCCAACTTCTGCTTCTAACAGAGCCACTAATCTTTGATTTATCTTACCCGTTCTGAATCTTGTATCAAAAATAATATTATTATGTGCAATCGCATTTCTAAGATCCTTTAACGAGTATATAATATACTCTGTTATTTTTCCATCTGAATCAAGATTGTTGGGCAGGTGTAATGTTGCTGATGTATATAACTTAACATCAGAATTTGCACATGCAAAAAATGTACCAAATTCTCCAAGCGTAAGAGATTCAAATATTGCCCATATCGGTATTGATTTATCTGCATCAAAAAAATGATTCACTGTTTTTTTATTATTTCCATAATCTCGAATCAATGCACTATTTATCTTACCTTTGAGCATCATTCTCTTAGCATATTGTTTATGATACATATCACTTCCCGGAGTATATGATCGATAATCAGTAATTGATTTGTTAAAAATAACATCCAAATTCTCCGATTTTGCGTTTTTAAAAGTTGATTCAATAACATAACTTTTTAGAGCATTTTCAATAAACATTACTTTAGGGTAAAAAAGTGCTTTTAAATGCATATCAAATTTATTCAACGCAATAATTTCATCTAAAGACGTAAACGGAATTCTCTGACTTGGTATACGAATAAAACGATATCCTTTAAAGCCGTGATAATATCCCATGTTTCGTAAATCCTGCGCTTGATTACTTTTAACAGCAACTCCACATCCACTCCATCCGGTACAGTAATTGTACTGCTGCCTTCATCCTGATTTTCATCTGCGGATTGAAATTTTCTTTATTATAAAAGGCATTCTCCATAAGCTCCGCATTTCATCACGAAGCCAACAGACCGGAACATCTAAATATGCCGCAACGGTATTCCAGACATTACTACGATCTCTATAGAATGGCCAGACCCCAGTAAAAGATGTTGCTTTTTCTCACATAGACCTTCTGAAAACAGTCGTTGACTTTAAAATGAAATTTTATCCAAGAGCATGGCTAAGTATCCGGAAGCAATTCCCTTTAAAAGGCATCTGAAACAGTTATTTTATCATCAATGGTAATTACTCCATTTACAAAGCAAAACGGAAATAGCACAGAAAAAGCAGCAATGACCTTTCTCATGTCATTGCTGCTTTACTCCAATGTTCCCTGGGGGAATCGAACCCTCAACTGCCCCTTAGGAGGGGGCCGTTATATCCATTTAACTAAGGAAACCTATTCAAGTGCCTATCGTATGTTACCGATAAAGCACTTAATATTATAACATAACTATTGCTTAAAAGCAACACTTCCCTGAAGCCATATCTGACCCTTAAATCTTCTTCCAATATCGGGCTCACCAAGAAGGTCTGCTTTATTCACTGCAACCGTTATATTAAGATTATTACATTCGATAACCATAATATAGACTATTTCCTTTGTATAATGGTTAGTTTCCTCCGTAAGTTCAAGAATTTCACCAACAACCTGATACTGGTCGCACTCAACTCCACAAGGCATAAAAGACGAATCGACTATTGTAAATACATCCTCTTTTAATATACGCTGTGAAAGCTGGTTATATGTATCGATATCCTCAATAGTAAGATTTTCAATTGCTGCTTCATCACCATTTTTAGCTGCCTGAATAAGCTTCTCCCTTTCCTCCTGCGCTCTCTTTGCCTTTACAGGCTCTACTTTCTTATGAGAAGGTAAAAGTATCATGCCCCCGAGAGAAAGTGCCGTTAAGCTCACTTTTCGGTTTTTGATAGGTATTTTATACAGTGTGCCTTTAGTATCTATATTATATTCCTTCTGATTTAATCCGTCCTTATCAAATATAAATTCAAGATAATCCATAACATTCTGTAAGTAGAATATAAGCGTAACTCCTGTCTTTGACTCATCGCATACAACTGCAAACGATTCTTTATCGAGATGTCTTTCTATTGTTATCTCATCATTATCACAGCTTGTTTTTCCAAGTATAAAAGGAAAATAATACTCATATATGAATTCATCACCTTTAAATCTGCCATATATATATAATCCTGTAGATTCACTTACCCTGACTATAACAGCTCCTCTGTTAAGCTTAGTATTCTTTATTACAAAACCTTTTTCTATACTGTCCAGTATTCCGGCGTGAATCATCTCTTCCTCAAAATCCGCATCAAGATACTGGAATCCTATAGCCCTTATATATAAATTCATAATTATCCTTCTAAATATATTTCTTATTATCTTAAACTCTGCACCTATTCGGTATCAATAATAAATACTGTGAGATACTTCATAAGGTCTTTTTCTACATTGTCCTCATACTCTGAACCGTCTGCGTGCTTTAACATCTTAATAACCGGTCTGTCTGTAAACTTGTGATTCTGCCTTACAACAACGCCTGACTCGCCCTCACTTGTTATAACCTTTATACCAACAGGATATACCGCAACTGACTCAAGAAGCTTATCTGTCATCATTGCATCATACTTTATGCCCTGATTAGCCTTTATGTACTCTATCGCCTCATATATCTTAAGCTTTGGACTGCCAACCCCACTTATAAGGCTGTCAAAGTCATCACACAAAGACACAAGCTTTACCTCTGTCTTTATCTTTTCACCCTTATGCTGGAATGGATATCCCTTTCCGTCTATTCTTTCGTGGTGCAGAAGAATAATCTCTTTTGCTATGTCAGGAATCCAGTCCTCATCCTGAAGAGAACTGTAGCCAAATATAGTATGTTTCTTGTATTCCAGCGCATCCTTTGTATTCATATACGTTTCATTGGTATTCATATAAGGCACCTTGATGTAGCGCAGCCCTATATCGTGAAGTATCGCACCTATTGATATATTACGCACTTGACGTTCACTCATTTTCAGTCTGAGTGCCATAATTGTTGAAAGCGCACACACGTTAATACAATGTGTATACATATCTGTAGAAAGATTTCTCATCTCAGTTATATTCGTGATAACTTCCGGCTCCTCTATAACTGACTCGATAATCTTCTCAGCCTCTTTTCCAAGCACTTTAAGGTCATTATTATGCTTGTAAATGTGTTTTTCCAGCACATTTTTCATAATAACTCTTGAATTGCTTGCTGTTTCTTCAACCTTGTAAATGTGATGGTCCTCCATATAACTGTCTGACTGCTTATGTATTGCAAAGCTGCTGTCATAAACCTCATCACCAGTGCTATCTATATAGCCAGCACTGACAATATTACCACCTGATATATCGTCACTATCATCAATACTGACTCCCATTACACTTTTTTTATTATCAGCTGTTTCTGATTTCACATTTTCTATATCATGATCTTGCTCATCAGAAACATTTACGTCATATTCTTCATTATTTGTATCTAAAAATTCTTCTTCAGAACCTATAACAATGTGTCTGTAATCATCCTTACTGATTACCTCTTCTGGATAATCCTTTATAAAAAGAGTCTTTATCCCTAAACGAATCACTCTGTTTATAAGCTCTGGCTTTAATTCAACATCTGCATGTATAAGCACTGTTCCGCTATCTGTCACTATAGGAAGGGCCACTATCTCATTGCCCTTAAGATTTTTTACCTTGACCTGTTTCATACATACTCCATTCCAGCTTACGAGCTACATAATATAACAACACGAATAAATCGTACACTCAACTGTTCCCCATTACATATCTTACGAACACATTTAACGCTATAAATGTAATAGCTTTTTATATATTTATAAAGATAACACAAATCCGTCCATATATCAAATAACCGTGTCAGAATTTAATAACCTTTTGATATAAATAGCTACTAAATACTGGCACGGTATATTAATATTAATATTCTGTTTAAATGAACTTACTTGCTAAGCTCTGTCTTTCCGCCCATATATGGCTGAAGCGCCTTAGGAATTTTAACACTTCCATCCGCCTGAAGATTGTTCTCTAAAAATGCGATTAACATTCTTGGAGGTGCAACACATGTGTTGTTAAGTGTATGTGCAAAGTACTTATTCTTATCTGGACCCTGTACTCTTATCTTTAATCTTCTTGCCTGTGCATCTCCTAAGTTAGAGCATGAACCTACTTCAAAGTACTTCTTCTGTCTTGGTGACCATGCTTCTACATCTATAGATCTTACCTTAAGATCTGCAAGGTCTCCTGAGCAGCATTCAAGTGTTCTTACAGGAATATCAAGAGAACGGAAGAGGTCTACTGTATTCTTCCAGAGCTTATCAAACCACATCTTGCTGTCTTCTGGCTTACAAACAACTATCATTTCCTGTTTTTCAAACTGGTGAATTCTGTAAACGCCTCTTTCTTCTATACCGTGTGCTCCCTTTTCTTTTCTAAAGCATGGTGAGTAACTTGTAAGTGTCTTTGGAAGCTCTTCTTCTGGTGTAATTGTATCAATAAACTTACCAATCATTGAATGCTCACTTGTACCGATAAGGTAAAGATCTTCTCCTTCAATCTTGTACATCATTGCATCCATTTCATCAAAGCTCATAACACCTGTTACTACGTTGCTTCTTATCATATAAGGAGGTATACAGTATGTGAATCCTCTGTCTATCATGAAATCTCTTGCATAAGAAATAACTGCTGAGTGAAGTCTTGCAATATCTCCCATAAGATAGTAGAAACCATTACCAGCAACCTTACCAGCCGCATCAAGGTCAATACCATCAAACTTCTGCATAATCTCTGTATGATATGGTATTTCATAATCAGGAACAACTGGGTCACCGAACTTTTCTACTTCCACATTCTCACTATCATCCTTACCAATAGGAACACATGGGTCGATGATATTAGGAATAGTCATCATTATCTTAGTAACCTTTTCGTTAAGCTCTGCTTCCTTTGATTCAAGCTCTGCTAATCTGTCAGCGCTTTCTGAAACCTGCTTCTTAACTTCTTCTGCTTCTTCTTTCTTGCCCTGTGCCATAAGTGCACCAATCTGCTTAGAAAGCTTGTTCTTGTTAGCTCTTAACTCATCAGCTTCTGTCTGTGCAGCTCTTGCCTGTGCATCAAGCTCAATAACTTCATCAACTAAAGGTAACTTTCTATCCTGAAACTTGTTCTTTATATTCTGCTTTACTATGTCTGGATTTTCTCTGACAAACTTTAAATCTAACATACTTTCCTCCAAAATCTGTATTCGTAATCATACTTTATTAATTATGCACCTTTTTATACATAATTTCCAGTATTTTATTACGTAGTTTTTATTTTTATTTATTTGTTTTTATCGGTATATATCTGTGTATATAACATTGTTTTTTATCTTTAACTTATATCCATTTTATTTAGTTTAAACATATTTTTTGTCTAAATATATTTTTAAAAATTATAATAGATATATGGCATTGTAACACATATAAATCAGGTAGTATTTTAAATTAGCTACTATAAATGAGTAAATTATCTTTGTGTATTTTTTTGTATCTGCTCATTTATAGTTAGCTATCTGAAATCTTATAGTATGCTTTTTTACTTCTTACTTATTATTTACGTTATTAACTATATCATTTACTTCCTGACTAAGTGCCTCATCGCCCATTCTTCCGGCAACAGCCTGATTAAGTGCTTTTTCTTCTTCTCCACCAAGCTCTATAAATGACTTACCATTAATAATTTCTTTTATATATGCAAAACAGCCATTATTACTGTGCATTACATTTAAAAGATAACCGTTATTATTACTATCAAGCATACACAATGCAAAGCTTAACTTACCACCCATTTCATGAAATGCATCATACTTTACAATTCCTATTTTATGGAATGTGTACTGCATTTTCTCATAAATATCCTTGATTGCATCTGTATTGTCTGTATATGTTTCCTTAAGAAGCTTAACATCATCAGTATACGCTTTTATAATCTGTTCTATACTCTTTCCTTCAGAACCTTCCATCATCATATTGTACTTTTTCTTCATAGATGATGACTTAGCGATTGCAACTATTGATAACACAATAGATATAATAAGTAATACAGCAATACCTATTAAAACATATAATGTTTCTACGCTAAACAGTCCAAATACATCTAACATCTGTTTTTCCTCGTACTTATATAGTAGTAGTTTTTATTGACCCTCTCCAAGGTCACTTGTTTTTATTTATGTATTTTGTATCTATATATATTAAACTAAAACAAACAGTGGCACAATGTTTTTATGCTAATTATTATTTAATTTTCTTAACATATCATATATTCTTTCAAGTTCAGCCTGAGAATAATAATCAATTTCAATTTTTCCTTTATTATTACTCTTATTTTTGATTATTACCTGAGTGCCAAGTATATTTTTTAGCTTCTGTTCTATATCTCTGTACACAAAATCATTTGCTGGGAGTTTTTTTTCTTTCTTTTCCGGTTCATCAAGACTTTTCATGAGTTTTTCTACTTCACGCACACTTAACTTTTCATCAAATATTTTCTGTGCAATCATATACTGCTTATCATTATCATCTATTGATAAAATTGTTCTTGCATGTCCACTGCTTATTTTACCTTCAATGACCATGTCCTGAACTCTTTCATCCAGTTTTAATAAACGTAATGCATTCGTTATAGCTGCTCTCGACTTAGACACCTTTTCTGCAACTTCATCCTGCTTTAATCTATAATCTTTAATAAGTCTTTGATAAGCTCTTGCTTCTTCTATCGGATTAAGATCTTCTCTTTGTATATTTTCAATAAGAGCTATTTCCATTACTTCCTGAGTTGAGTAATCTTTTATTACTACTGGAACTTCCTTTACTCCTGCAAGCTTTGCCGCTCTCCATCTTCTTTCACCAGCAATTATTTCATAATAATCATCCTTTTTTTGCACTAAAAGTGGCTGCAATACACCATATTGCTTTATTGACTCAGATAATTCAATTAACGCATCCTCATCAAATACTTTTCTTGGCTGGTCTTTATTAGGTTCTATAAGTGACAACTTAACTTTTGTTTCAACTGGAACTTTTACCTCTTTTACAACTTCCTTTACAACTTCTTTTACTACAACATTGTCTTCTTTCTTTTTCTCTTCAACATTGATAAGATTAGAAATTCCTCTTCCCAAACCACCTTTTCCTTTAGTTTTTGAGCTTGATTTTGCTGGACTCTTTGTTTCTGTTGATTTAGCAGGCATATTTATTCTCCTTTAATTAATTTTATTTCTTATAATTTTATTTCTTGTCTCTTTCCATAACTTCCTGTGCCAATAACCTATAGCTTTCCGCACCTGTTGACTTTGTATCATATATGTTAATAGGTTGACCATAACTAGGTGCCTCTGCCAATCTTATATTTCTTGGAATTATTGTCTTGTATATAGTCTGATTAAGATTATCCTTAACATTTTCGACTACCTGAAGAGAAAGGTTAGTTCTTGAATCAAACATTGTAAACACAACGCCTTCCATTTCAAGTTTTTTATTAAGTTTTTTCTTAACAAGATTAATTGTATACATAAGCTGTGTTAATCCCTCAAGCGCATAATACTCACACTGTATTGGAACAAGCACAGTGTCAGCTGCTGTCATTGCATTTACCGTAAGCATGCTAAGTGAGGGAGGACAATCCATAATTATATAATTATATTTTTTCCTTATTTTTGATATTTCATCTTTTAATACATATTCTCGTCTTTCTACATTTATTAAGTCAATCTCTGCTCCAGCGAGATTAACATTTGCTGGAACCACATCAAGATTATCATATACATTGTATATGATAGCATCTTTTATGCTGCTTTCTCTTAAAATCACATCATATACTGTATTTTCCGCATTATCTTTATCTATGCCAACTCCGCTTGTTGCATTACCCTGCGGGTCAATATCTATAAGCAGAACTTTTTGACCTGCTTCAGCAAGACATGCTGACAAGTTTATGGCTGTTGTTGTCTTGCCAACTCCACCTTTTTGGTTGGCAATTGCTATAACTCTCCCCATATTTAACCTCTTTCTATTTTATATTTGCCTCTGTGTTTTGTATTAAATCATATAATGTTTCACGTGAAACATATATTATTTGCATCTATAATTCAAATAATCAATTCATATATAAACCTGTTTATATTACACTTATATTATTTAAAGATAATAATTATTTCTAAGAAATTCAAATCGAATTATGTTTCACGTGAAACATAATTTAATTATTGTGCTATGAATATTCTGCCTTATCAAGATGAATACTTTGTCCAATGCCATACCAAAAGTGTACAGTATTTTCTTCTTGAGATAAGTAAGGATATCAGCAGCCAGATATTTTTGCCACTTTCGTAAAAAATATCGAAACGTACATAAAATCAAATGCTGTGACAAAGGCTTTAAAGCAGCTGATTTGGCAGCAAATATATCATATATAAAGTTGTAAACTGGTGTATAGTTACTATAAATGAGCAAATTTAAATTTTTCACAAGTATGTCCGCATTAAAAAAGCACATTTTTCATAATCTATTGAAATGTATCTGTGATATAAACAAAGACAAATTATTTTCGTGCATTTTCTGTACTTGCTTATTTATAGTATAGTTATTTATATTTTATTTTAAGTAATCAAAACCATCCATTTATATATTATAAAAAGACATATTTTATATAAAATTCAAAGCAAATTATTTAAGATATATAAAATTGTATATCACTTAATCTACATTAACTTTATATTAATAAGATTAATCCAAGTTATAATTTATTATTAATATTTAGATGATTATAAAAATAATCTATCCCAAATCAATACAAAACAATATAAAATCGCAAGCAACTAATATTTTTTATTATTAACTCGAACTTCGCACATTAAAATGTGCCTATTCACCTTGAAAATTCAATAATAACTGGCATAAAAACAGCATGAAACCAAAGGTTTTGGTATAATTGAGTTGTCTAAAAACAATTACAAACCGGAGGCTCATGCTA
>OGUC01000946.1_pt1 | contig 12732 bp, 10 predicted proteins | sample 1573701 | NCBI WGS metagenome assembly OGUC01 (sample SAMEA2582017, study PRJEB24529) | metagenome | biome: Human gut stool | place: China | collected 2011
TAGAGTAGGAGGTATTTTGTAATACTATGTTTATCCAGTTTATTGTCAGTATGATCGCAACGCTTTCTTTTGCCGTGCTGTTTTGTGCACCAAAATCAGAACTTCTCTTCTGCGGACTTACCGGTGCGATCGGATGGATCGTCTATCTGATCTGCCTGCAGTTTGACACCGGAACCGTCATTGCAAACATGATTGCAACGCTCGCCCTCACAGTCTTTTCAAGGGTGGTTGCAGCCCTGCGGAAAAATCCTGTGACCATCTACCTGATCGCAGGTATTTTCCCACTGGTGCCGGGGGCTGGTATTTATTATACTTCCTATTATTTTATCATGAATAACATGAGTGAATTTTCACGTTACGGAATGGAGACAATCAAAGTTGCCGGAGCAATCGTACTCGGTATCATCTTCGGATTTTCCCTGCCGCAGGCATGGTTTAACGCACTGCAGCACCGGACAAAACGGCAAAGCAGCCATGCCTGATGCCAGCATCGCAAAAGAACTTACAGAAAAACAGAACGGATCCCCTTCTGCTCTAATTGATTCTCAAATACATCGCAGATAGACCGGTCAAACTCCCTGATATCCGTTACCGTTTCGTCCATGATATATTTTCCGCTTTCAATACGCGCCATTTCTAAAACATCATTGAGAAGGGATAGCAGATATTCACTGGAACTTTTGATCTTGCCAAGATAGTCCTCCCGTTTTTCCACGTCATCCCCATATATTTCTAAAAGATCAGTATAACCAATGATGGCGTTCATCGGCGTGCGGATGTCATGAGACATATTAAACCAAAAGGCTGATTTTGCATGGCTTGCTTCCTCGGCTCTCTTTAACGCCTGCTCTAATTTTTGACGGCTTTCCCTTTCCTCTTCGACAATGTCATCGATCGGACGGTAGCCAAGAATGATCTTGTAGCTGTCATCATCTGAATAAAGACGCACTGCCCGCGCTTCAAAGTATTCCATTCCTGCACGGTTCGGCAGTGTTCTGTGCCGGTATACAAAGCTCTCATGATCATCCAGATATGCCATCAGATTCCTGTTGTCAAACATTTCCATAAAACCCGGGGCCGACTCTTTCACGACAAAAGTATTATAAGAATGCCGTATCCATTGAGAATAGCATTGTATGCTGCCAGACTGGAGTTCTTCGGCAGCACAGTGGGAGAATGATTTTTTCTTGATGACAGTCATGGTATCTGCCATCAGGTCGCATAAGTATGCCGCAGTGTAGTCAATGCACAGAGCGTCATAAAAATGTCTTTCCTGTTCAGATTTATCAAGTGCGTGCTGTAATTCGACAAGCGTTTCGCGTACATTGGCATCCTTGTCTTCAATGTGCCTGACCTTGTCAATGGTTATATTTAGCATTGCAGTTTTCTCCCCGAGTTTATACTATCTTAAGCTGTATTTTACCTTCCCCCGCAGGCAAAGTCAACCTGGTGTGCTGTCCGTTTTACGCTCTATATCCCTTTTCTTTTGAGCATACCGTAATGCATTGTATCTGGTGTGTAGTTTTGGATTTTTATCTTATTTGCAAGTCAAACAGTCAGGATTTTACCGTTAAACAAAATATGATATCTCATTGCCATATCCTGTACCCAGTTCACAAAAGGATCCCAGCCATCGTTTAACACCTCTGCGCGAAAAACAATCTTTTTCTTCTCAAGATTTATCACAATCCTCTGTTTCTTGTATTGATCCAGATAGAAAAATTCTATGCTTTTTATATCACTCCACGGTATGCTTTTTTTCCTCAAAAAATGGATTACCTCTAACAAATATCCTGTACAATACACTTTATAACAGCAGTAATGCGCCAGCACATAAACGCCATAGATGTTAAAAAATCCCATACAAAACAGTGGAAAAATTCCATCTCTGCCTTGAAAAAATTCTATCATCACCTGTGCATCTTTGTTTCTCTCATGCAAAAAAGATAATACAAACATCATATCCAGCGCAGTAACTGCAATCGGGAGCATGTAGTATCTGCTGCTACACCGCAATACCTGAAAATTACCTTCCCCAAAACATTCCTTTTGGTTTTTTCGCCGAAAAATATATTTTTCAATTCTTTCAAAACATTCAATCAGTATCAATCCGACTATGTTTATTCCGACCAGACTTCCCGTGCTGATCGCAAAATCTTTTATCAGCTTCAAATTCGACTCTGCGTCATCACTGAGCAGCATACAGTCAACAGCAAATAAAATATTTGAAATAATGAACAGAAGGAAAAAAAGTATAATCAAATCTGTTGTTGAAGTTTCGCTTTTGTCTTTCATTTGTGAGTGTCCTTCCTGCCTTTGCATACTAACTGTTTTCTTTCCAATTTCATTGTATTGATTATATGCAAAATCAATCATAAAAACAATCGTATTTTTTTACGATTGATTTTATGACCGTTTTCAATCATATCGAAATCTTATCCACGCGGGGAAAAAAATCCTTTCGATATTTTTCAGGGGTTGTGTACAACACTGGGGCAACAGTTGACGGAAACAGCAGTTTAGCTATAAAATAGATAACAGATGGAGGAAGCTGCGAGCATGAAATTAAAACATAGTATTTTAGGGTTACTTTTACTTTTTACCCTGGTACCGCTTGGTATCTTCGGAATATTTTCCATTTATGAAACGAACCGCAAGATTGATGAGCTGACGGAGCAGAATGTGCGGGCGATCAGCGAAAATCAGGTGATGAATATCAAAAACTTTACGCAGGACCGCAATAACGAGATGGACATGATCGCGAGTTATCAGCTGACGCAGAACGCGATCCTTTACAGTCTAAGGGAAAATGAAAGCCCTCTGGCACGAAACTATGTAGACAATCTGCTGAAGGAACGCAAAAAATACAGTATCTTTGTAGCGAGCATCTCTGTGGTAAACCGGAATTTTCATGTGGTCAGTTCAAGTGAAGAGTACGAACCGGGCACTGTCAGTGCAATGAAAGATGTCGATCCTAAATATCAGACCGGCGAATTTATTATCGGTGACGTGTATGAGCGTATAACAGATGACGGCAGGAAAAATGTCGTGCCCGCCTATACCGGCGTCTATTATAATAATGAACTGATCGGCTATGTGATGGAGGAGCTGGATACGGCATATTTTGACGACCTGCGGCTGAATATGGACACTCTTGCAGATGGAACTTTCTATCTTCTCGACGGCAATGGGGCGATCATCACGGCAGGTGACACAAAAAACAAGAGAAGCTTAAAGACATTTGTCTCTAAAAGTTCCGACCGCAATGATTTTCAGAAAAAATGGGATGCGATCGACCATGAGAAAAATCCGTCCGGTTATGTGCGCTACCGCTATCACAGACAGGATTATATTACATATTATTCCGATGTGGAAAATACCTGCTGGGGCATCCGTGTGACTGAAAATCTGAGTGCACAGAAGCAGACTGGAAGAACCTATGGCATGCTGATCACGCTCGGTCTTTCTGCACTCATCATCGGCGTGTGCTGTACACAGTATTTTATGACAAAGAAAATTTTCGCACCGATTACCCATATTCTGCAGGTATTTGCGCAAATCAGGGAAAGTGAGGATTATTCCCTGCGCGTTCACATTCAGGAAAAACATGAGACAGGTGAACTGGCTGCGGGTATCAACGAGCTGTTAGACTATGTGGAACAGGCAGACCGGAAAGAAAAAGAGCGTCTGCAGAAACTTTTACAGATGGCAGAGAACGACCCTCTGACCGGTATCAAAAATAAAAAAGCGATTGAAAAAGAGATGCTTTCGATGGTGCAAAGGGCGGTTGAAAGCCATGAACAGATCACATTCGGCTTTGTCGATATCGATGATTTCAGGGATTATAATACCAATTACGGTCATCAGGAGGGCGATGCTGTCATCCAGTTCGTAGCGCAGACACTTAAAGAAAACATACACGGTGCAGTCGGCAGGATCGGAGGGGACGAGTTTGCATTTTGCTATGCCGGTGAGTTAGAACCGGAACGCATCCGGCATAATGCCGACAAAATTCTTGAGATTCTGCGCACGCAGCATGTAAACGAACAGACCGGCGAGGTGCTGCCGGTGCCGTGCAGTATCGGCATTGTCATGTCCCAGGGCGATACGCTTGACTATACACAGCTAATCCGCAAGGCAGATCTGGCAATGTATCAGGCAAAAGAGAACGGCAAGAATACATTTGTCCTGAACGTGGACTGACAGGCAGGCTTTCCAGTGTACTGTATCAATGATTCAGTACACTAGCTCTGCTGCCCTGCGATCTTTGCCGCCAGCTCTTCTAAATACTCCCACCTGTCCATCTTTTCTTCTAACATTTTCTCTGCGTTTTCTTTCTCCTCAACCAGCTCCCGCAGCTTTGCTGCATTGGTGGCATTCGCTGCCATCTCGTTATCTAAATCTTCTAACTTTAGTTCGAGTGCTGCAATATCATCCTCGATCGTCTCGTATTCTTTCTGCTCTTTATAGCTGAATTTCAGTTTCTTTTTTTGCTTCCAGGTTGCAGTCGAATCATTTTTTTCGATCACACTTTCTTCGGATTTCTGGTTTTGTGAATTACCCGATATATCGGCACCAGCAGACCGCGCCGCAATGTTTCCACCCGGTGTCCTGCCCTCTGCCGCAAGTCGGTTTACATAATCTGTATAGCCGCCTTCATATTGTTTCAGTTTTCCGTCTCCCTCAAAGGCAAAGATACGTTTCATTGTCCGGTCGAGGAAATAACGGTCATGCGATACCGTAACAACGATGCCCTCATAACGGTCCAGATAGTCCTCTAAAATCGTCAGCGTAGCTATATCAAGGTTGTTTGTAGGCTCATCCAGCAATATAAAGTTCGGGGATGTTGCCAATACCCGGAGCAGATTTAATCTTTTCTTTTCCCCGCCTGACAGTTTTCCAATCGGACTGTACTGTTTTTCCGGTGGAAATAGGAAACGCTCCAATAAAACAGATGCAGATATGACTCCGTCCACAGTCTGGATATATTCTGCCGTATCTTTTACATAATCGATCACTCTCTGATCCGGGTTCATATATGACAGATCAATTTCATTTTCATCCTCATTTTTTTCTGAGGCTATTTCCTGCGCATAATATCCCATTTTCACAGTCTGTCCGATAATGACCTGTCCGGAGTCCTGCGGAATAATACCTGCAATAATTTTCATCAGAGTAGACTTTCCACAACCGTTTGGTCCGATAAATCCAACTCTGTCTCCCTTCAAAAAGATATAAGAAAAATCCTCGATCAGTTTTCTGTCTCCATAAGCCTTGCAGATATTTTCCAGCTCCACGGTCGTTTTTCCCATTCTTGTAGAAATAGAACTTAATTCCATCTGTGAATCCTGCGCCGGATTTTCACGATCTCTCAGCTCTTCATAACGCTGGATGCGTGCTTTCTGTTTTGTAGAACGTGCCCTTGCTCCCCTTTGTATCCATTCCAGTTCCACACGCAGGATCGACTGACGTTTTCGTTCACTGGCTGTTTCCATTTCCTGACGCTGGGTTTTTAGTTCCAGATACCCGGAGTAATTCGCCTGATAACTGTAAATTTTTCCTTTATCAATCTCCACGATCCGGTTACACACACTGTCTAAGAAATACCTGTCATGTGTTACCATGATAAGCGCACCTCTCCATTTTTTCAGATAATCCTCCAGCCAGTCTGCCATATCATTATCTAAATGGTTCGTAGGCTCATCTAACAGAAGAATATCTGCCGGGGAAAGAAGTACCGATATCAATGCCAGACGCTTTCTTTGTCCACCGGATAATTGTCCCGCAGGCTGCATGAAATCTTTAATTCCAAGCCGGGTCATCATTGCCCTGGCATCACTTTCAACAGACCAGCGGTTTTCATCCGTTACATTTCCTTCCAGCACACATTCCAGACTGCTTTTTTCCGGTTCGAATTCCGGATGCTGCGGCAGATAACGCATGACCACATGGTTAGCCGTCGTGACGGTTCCCTCGTCTGTCTCCTCTTCCCCCATGATCATCCGTAGAAGTGTTGTCTTTCCGGTTCCATTGACGCCAATGATACCGACTTTCTCCCCATCCTGCAGCGAAAATGACGCGCCATCAAATAACTTTCTTTCGGTATAGACCTTTGTCAGATTCTCTATATTAATCAGATTCATGTATTTCCTCTTTCACTTTATTTTATAGCTCATGATACACCATATAAATTTAATATAACTTCAATCCACTGCGTACCGGCTCACTCGTCAGATCCACACCCAGTTTTTTGAAGATCTTAATATCCACCTCGGAAAGCATGACCGACGTATGCACCTGACAGCCACGGAGTGCAGGGATCTGCTCAATGGCGCATTTCGCATTTTCATTTGACACTGCTGCAAGAGATAACGCAATCAGAACCTCGTCCGTATGAAGTCTTGGATTCTTTCCTCCTAAGAAACGTACTTTCAGATCCTGAATCGGCTCAATTGCCTCCGGGCGGATCAGCTTTTCATCATGTGCAATTCCGGCTAAATATTTTAAAGCATTTAAAAGCAATGCTGCTGATGCTCCAAGGAAATCAGACGTTTTTGATGTAATGATCGTTCCATCCGAAAGTTCGATCGCTGCGGTCGGAACACCTGATTCCTCCGCACGTTTCTTTGCTGCAACGGTAACTTTTCTGTCGTCTGTTGTAATCTTCGCCTGTTTCATTAGAAGCTCGATCTTGTAAACTTCATTTTCGGTCGCTTCTTCTCTTACCAGCTTATTCACTGCGGTGTAATAACGTCTGATAATTTCCATTTTAGATGCCACGCAGCAGGCTTCATCATCGATGATGCAGTTTCCTGCCATATTTACTCCCATATCAGTCGGCGATTTGTAATAGGTATTTTCACCGTATATTCCCTCAAAAATTGCATTTAAAACAGGAAATATTTCTATATCACGGTTGTAGTTTACCGTGGTCTTTCCATATGCTTCCAGATGGAACGGGTCAATCATATTCACATCATTTAAGTCTGCTGTTGCAGCCTCATATGCAAGGTTGACCGGGTGCTTCAACGGAAGATTCCAGATTGGGAATGTCTCGAACTTCGCATAGCCGGCTTTGGTTCCGCGAATGTTTTCATGATAAAGCTGTGAAAGACAGGTTGCCATTTTTCCGCTTCCAGGCCCCGGCGCGGTAATAACCACAAGCGGTCTTGTCGTCTCAATATAATCATTTTTTCCAAAGCCATTCTCACTGACGATCAATGGAATATTCGATGGATACCCTTCAATTTTATAATGCTGATATACTTTAATTCCTCGTTTTTCCAGCTTTTCCCGAAACTGCACTGCACCATTTTGTCCGGCAAACTGTGTGATGACCACACTTCCGACATAGAGTCCTTTTTTCTCAAACTCTCCGATCAGACGGACAACATCCACATCATAGGTAATGCCAAGATCTCCACGCACCTTGTTTTTCTCAATATCTGCAGCACTGATCACAATTACGATTTCCGCAACATCCGAAAGCTGCATCAGCATCTGAAGTTTACTGTCCGGTGCAAATCCCGGCAATACCCTAGACGCATGGTAGTCATCAAATAATTTTCCGCCAAATTCCAGATACAGCTTATCACCGAACTGACTGATGCGTTCTTTGATATGCTCCGACTGAATTTTTAAATATTTGTCATTATCAAATCCTATTCTCATCTTAATCCCCATTCTTGCGTGTGAAAAATCTTATTTTTCACACGCACTATCCTCTTATGTTTTATTTCTCTCTCAGACACGGAATATATTATACTATATAATCCAGTCAAAATACACGTTTTCTTTTTCCTTTGTTCATTATAAAAAGCTGCCTAATGATATTATCACTATCATTGGCAGCTTTTCTCCTACACATTCATTTTCACTTTATACCTGTCTCTCTTATTTGACCACAACTTTTATTTTTTGTGCACATCCGTTTGTTGCATATACATATATAGAACAGGATCCTTTTCCTTTCGCGGTGATCTTACCATTTTTAGATACCACTGCCACTTTACTGTCTGATGTAGCATATCGGAATTTCGATATATGATTAATGATCGGACGTTTCTTATTCTTCTTGACAATCGAAGCTTTTACGACAGCTTTTTTCCCTTTTGCCAATACATAAGAAGTCTTTTTCAGTTTAATGCTTTTTGCATCTGTTACTGATTTATTCTTCTTTCCTGCTGCATGTATCGTGATCGATTTCGCAACTGTTACTTTTTTGCCATCAACCATCTTATATGCAAGAACATGACATTTTATATTTTTTTTCTGATTGATTCCTTTCTTTTTCAATTTGCTGATCTCAACAGATAAACTATCCGCTGCCTTTACGGACTTTACAACCTTTTCCTTATCTTTTCCGCAGTATGCCATATAAACATCATAACCATCTGCATCTTTAACTTTTCCCCAAGTTACCTTGACCGTCTTTCCTGCTTTCACATTAAATTTCGAATTTAATGCTGCGTCTTTTGCCTCTGTCCTTTTTACTTTTACCGGTTTACTTTCCGTATTCTTTTTATCTGCTGCCTCAGCTTCTTTTTTTCTTGTTTCACTTACATATTTGCAGACACTACATGTATATCTTTCCGCACCTGCTGTTCCATAAACATGAGCTGCCTCATCCTTTTTTTCTGTGGTGTGTTCACACGTGGCAGCATGCCAATGGGAAGTATCATTGCTGCTCCACTCATCCCTAAATGTGTGCCTGTGTTCTACCCATTTTGCATAAAGAGTCGTGTCGGCAGTAAGTGCCTGTCCCGGCCGCGCAATCGTCGTAAAATCTGCATCTGTATACCAGCCGGCAAAATCATATCCATCTTTCGTCGCAGCTGGCAGCGGATCTGGCAGGTTCGTCTGATTTCCCTCTGCTATCTGACTGCCACCGTTTGTATTGTAGATAATCTTATATTTAATGTTAGCATTTTCTACGATCGTATATGGCGTATTTTTTAACAATGGGCCGGAGCTGTCAAGATTAAAATACCAGTTAAACTCGCTATACCCCACCTTATCCGGATGATCCTTATGGGCTTCCGTAGCCACCACCTCAGAGCGTTTCATGTCTCCAGTACCGTAATCCGTGCCCGTCGTAATCCATATCATATTGCACTTTTTACAAACCACAATCTGTCTGTCTACCGTTAACTGAACCCCCCTGTAAACCACATCTCCAGCTTTCAATTCGGCAGGATCAATCGTTCCCGTTGTATATTGTGCTGCATGTACCTGTGTCGTTCCCATTGCAGCAAGCATCAAAAATGCCATCATCATTGATACAACTACATTTATGTACCTGCTTCTGTGTAACTTATTCATCCTTTGCATCTCCTTTTCTGCTAATTTTCTACCAGATAATCCCGTTTTTCAAATCCGAGCATATGTGCAAGTACACTGGTTGGGAAAATGTGAAGCTCTCTGTTTAATTTTGTCACCGAATCATTATAAATCAGCCGGCTGGTCTGCACCATTTTTTCATAACACTCTACCGCGTCCATACATTTGATGTATTCATTTTCATCAGTCGAACCCGGATATTCTTCTAAAACCGTCTGTGTCCGGAAAAGCACCTCGTTTATCACACCTTCCTGGCGCAAAACCTCCTCCGGTGTGGAAGTTTCCATAATGATACACCGTTTTTCATTCACTTCATATGTAAGTGTCTGTGCCTCGTATCCTGCATATTTTTTTGTAAAATCAAGCAGGGAAAGTAACGCATCAAACCGTGACGAAAGCTGCACTCCGATCTGATTCATGGAATGATTGATATTTTCATCCATGATCGCTAATTTTTTCCGTACAGAAACAATCCATATGGCAAGCAAAATCACAAGCAAACAAACAATTACAGAGATTTCCATTCAAATACTCCTTTACTGTACAAAATATACTGCATTGTATCCGGAAGTATCGGACAATGCTACCATTGTCAGTCCGTCAAAATCTGCAAACACGCAGGCATATACCAGATCTGTGCCGTTATTGTCAAATGTTAAACGCACACCTTCATCCTCATAATGATATTCACAGACACCGTCTAACGTTCCACCTCCCTGTACCATCTGTACAGTGGAACCATCATCGCTAAACACGATCTCCAATTTTCCGCCATACTGCTCTAATGCAGCATCATAATCGTCCTGTGTCATTTGCACACCGCCAAGGTTACCCCCACAGAAACTCCAGGTTGTTCCTGCTAAGTCCGGCATCTCTAAAATCGGCACATCAAGCAGGCAGAATAAGTCTTCGGTAGAATCTGTTTCCACATCTTCGCTTTGTGCATCTGTGTCCACAACAATATCTGCTGCATCGTTCTCTGCCGCATCGTTCTCCACATCAGTGCCAGTATCTGTCACATCTACATCTGTCTCTGCGTTTGTCACTGTGCCATCAGCAGTCTCCTCGGTATTCCCGCAGGCGGTAAAAGAGAATGCCAGCATTGAACTCAACATAATTGCTAAAATTTTTCTTTTCATAATCTTTCTCTCCTTTGTCATTTGTTTTTCATTTCTCTCTGTTGACATTAATGTACCGTATTTTGTGCTACAGTGGATTAACTTGTTCTGAATCGACTATAATGTGCACTCAATCGACATCCTTTTATTTTTCATCTGTAGTTTTGTCATTTCTTTTAAAGTGCAGCAAAAAGCTGCACCCTATAAAGAAACGCGTAAAATAAATTTATTATCTTCTACCAGAAAGCTGTACATACCGCCATACCTGTCAACAATTGCACAAATACTGCGTACGCCGATTCCATGCCCTGGCCGGTCGGTAACCGGAACACCGTTTTCAAATACTACTTCTTTTCTGCATGGATTCGTGACCTGAAAAAAGAACCTCCCGTTCTTCTCATACGCTAAAATATCTATCGTTCCCTTCTGCTCCTGTGCAGTACACGCATGGAGTGCATTTTCTAACGCATTTGATAAAAGCACACACAAATCTGTCTCCGAAACCGGAAGAATATATGGTACCACCGCTTTTATGTTCATTGTGGCACCAGCACTTTCCGCCCTTCCTGCAAAAGAGGAAAAAATAAGATTGACCGTCTCATTCTCACAGTAATTTTTTACCCTGCCTGCCTCAATCTGCGCACATACTTCATGAATGTAGCCTTCTGCCTGTTCAATTTTTCCATTCTCGATACATGATAACAGATGCTGCATATGATGTCTTAAATCATGCCGGTAGGTACTGGCATCTTTCTGCGACTCCCTCAAAGCCTCAATCTCGTGGACCGCCTGGGAAATCTGGAGATTCAGACAGCTCTGCATCTGCTCAAGTTCATTTTTCTTCCGCTCCTCCTCCGAAGTACGAAGCACAAACACCAGATAAGCAATACAGCAGACGAACGGCATAAATTCCACTGCCGCCGGTATGCCTTCTGAAAGTAAATCCGTATAAACTCTCGTCAGGTAATCAAAGCCGTAGCCCAATGCCGGAATCAATCCGAACTGAAGCTGTATTGACACGGGATAATTTGATATTGCCCGCACCGAGGGTGCCACAAAACGCAGTAAAAGAAATAATAACGGCAGTGTAACAATCAGTTCCGTCACATTTTGCACCGTTTCACTGTTCACAAACACAGCCATTATAAAAAGTGCCACCCACCTGCGAAGCTGACAGCAGAGATAAGCAGTCAGCACGGAAATCACTGTCCACAGACGTTTTTTCGTTAAAATGTAAAGGGCAATACACATCGGGACATGTGTGATCACAGGATAAAGATAACGGATCGTCGCTGCCCCGGCCAACAGATACATCACGCCCTGTATGGCAAGCAGCACAAAAATACTTCCAACAAGAAATTCCCGTTTTTCTTTCGTCCAGTGAATATCACAAAAAGCCCCGGACAAAACCATGCCGAATATCCCGACTGCTGCACCATTTGTTACATAAAGAAGATTCATGATAAAAATACCTGCTTTCTGTTAAACGCATACTCGAGATATTTATTCTTTATCTCCGAGCATTTTCCATGCGGGATTGGTATTTCTGCAAGACTTATCAGTTTAATTGCACGGTAAGAAATATTCTGTATATAATCCATATTTACCAGAAATGACCGATGTGGCCGTAAAAAATTGCCATAAGGCTTTAACTGCAAAAATAAATCGTCTAAACTGCCAACACTCTCAAATACTTTTCCATTTCCGAGATGAAAAAAGAGCGTCCGTCCTATCACTTCACAATATTCTAACTTTTCAAGGTCAATTCTTGTAATTCCTTCTTTGCTCCGCAGAATCAGACTGTTTTCCTGTGTCTTTGTGCACTCTGCAAGCACGGAATCCATCAGCTGGAAAAAACTTTCCTCCCAGACTGGCTTTAACTGATAAAAATATGCCCCGACCGTGTAAGACTGTACTGCAAACTCCGGAGATGAGGTAAGAAAAATAATTTTCATATTATTATCATACTGTCTGATTTCTTTTGCAGTCTCAATTCCGTTTTCCCCCGGCATTAAAATGTCCAAAAATAAAATATCGAAAGAAAACCCTTTCTCAATCGCGGCCAGTAACTCTAAGGGACTCTGAAATACCGTATAGGTAAGGTCTTCGTCTCTTTCTTTTTTATATTTGTCCAATAAGATACCAAGTTCTTTTAATATCTCTAAATCATCATCACAAAATGCTATTTTTAACATAAACTTTCCATCAACTCTTTCCATATTCCTCTTTGGCAAAATGCATTCTTCTGATATAGCGCAGACACTCCGTCTCCGGC
>OGUC01000947.1_pt1 | contig 12711 bp, 10 predicted proteins | sample 1573701 | NCBI WGS metagenome assembly OGUC01 (sample SAMEA2582017, study PRJEB24529) | metagenome | biome: Human gut stool | place: China | collected 2011
ACAGGAAGATATCTTTGACAATTGGAATATCCACATCCATGTTCCTTAAGGATCCTATGAAGGATTTCATCTGACCCTCTGTTCCTCCGATATTTACAGTAGGAAGAGCTGCAACACCCATGTTATCGCCAAGAGCTTCTTTTACAGATTCTGCATCCCATGTACCTGAGAAAATGGCATTAACGCTGCCATCACGTAAACCGGCAATACCTGCTCCGTCTGCATCATTAATGAAGTTTGGATTCTTGCAAAGGTCTACAAGATACTCAGTAACTGCTGCTGCCTTGTCACCACTAAAATCGACACCTGCTGCTGCATCAGTACCATCACCAAATAATGTACATCCGTTTGCTACATAGAAAGCCTGAATATACCAGGAGTTAGATAATGGGAAAGAAACTTTTCCTTTTTCTAACATGGTATCAAAGCTCTTAATATCATCATCTGAAAATACACTCTTATCATAGTACATGAACCATGTATTTGATGTAAACGGGAATGCCACTACTGCATCATTGTAAGTAACAGATGCTGTAATAGAATCAGAGTTTGTTGTAGTTACATAGTCAAGATAGCTTCCTCCAAGCTCTGCTAATGCATTTGCAGATACCAGATCCGGGATGTTATCGTTTGCTAACATATATACATCTGCGGAGTTTTCAACATCCTGTGTAACCGTTGCTTTTGCATCACCCTCTGCACATACACCATAATTGAAAGTGATATCCCAGTTTGGATGAGCTGCGTTGAATGCGTCACACTCTTTTGCAAGCCAGCCTGTGTCCTGATCTTCCTGTGGGCTCCATACTGTAATTGTACCGGACCATGGCTCATCTTCAGAATCTGCGGCTGCTGCCTCAGTACCTGCTGTCTCCTCTGCTGCTGCATCACTTGTTGTGCTGTTGTCTGCTGCTGCATCACTTGTTGTGTTGTTGTCTGCTGCTGCATCGCTTCCAGCATTGTTTGCGGCTTTGTTTCCGCATCCTGCTGCCATGGTTGTCATCATAGCTGCTACCATTAATAATGACACTGCTTTCTTTTTCATTTTTTTCTTCTCCTTTTCTTTTTCCCAAAAAGTTTTCATGAACTTTGTTTTTATATAAAATGCAATCTGCACTTTATAACATAATCATCTGTGATAAACTGATGCAAGTGTCCGGATCCATGCCCTTCGCTCCTCACTCAGTTCATCGGTTCCAATCCTCCATCTCCAGTTTCTCCCGACGGTGGATGGTGCATTCATCCGCGCTTCATTTCCAAGCTTCATCAGATCCTGCATCTGTATGATCACCACATCTGCAATGCTTGCATAGGCAGCCCGGATCAGCGCATCCGGTATTTCTTCTTTATATTTGATATTCAGATACTCGTACAGATAAGCAAGCTCATAATCTGTTTTGTCCCTGAAGTAACCAACAATTGTTTCATTGTCATGCGTTCCCGCATAAACGACAAGATTGCAGTCGGTGTAATTATGTGGAAGATGTTCGTTTGCCGTATCATCCCCAAATGCGAACATCAAAATCTTGATGCCCGGCCATCCGGTTCTTGCCATCAGCTTCTTCACACCCGGTATCGGACTCTTTCCTGCGATATCCTCAACGATGATGTGTGTATCTCCGATCACTTTTTCGATTGCATCCGTAAGTTTCTTTCCAGGTCCCCTACTCCACTTTCCACTTCTTCCATCTTCTGCTTTGTTCGGTACGACATAATACTTTACGATCGCTGCAAAATGATCAAGCCGTATTACATCAAACAGCTTTGCATGTTCTAACATGCGCGCCTGCCACCAGGCAAATCCATCTTCTTCCATCCGGCTCCAGTTGTATACTGGACTTCCCCACTTTTGTCCATTCTCTGAAAATGCATCCGGCGGAGAACCTGCAACTCCTTTTGGCGTCCCATCCTCTTCCAATAAGAAAAGTTCCCGGTTTGCCCATACATCCACACTGTCTAATGCCACATAAAACGGAAGATCACCAATCAGCTGGATACCTCTGTTATTTGCATATTCTTTTAATTTTTTCCATTGTTTAAAAAATTCAAACTGGCAGAATTCATAGAACAATATGTCTGCATGTAACGTTGTTTCATACTCTTTTAATGCCTCAGGATCCCGGCTTCGAAGCGGTTCGTCCCACTTCTGCCATTCCTCATCACCAAAATGTTTCTTTAATGCAGTATAAAGTGCATAATCAGAAAGCCATCCGGCATTTTCTTCACAGAACCTTACAAAAGCTTCATTTTCGATATCGAATCGTGCGAACGCCATTTTCAAAACTTTAAAGCGGTTCTCATAAATCATCGCATAATCAATATCCGCTTCATCATTTCCCCAATGGAAACTTCGGATCTCTTCCACACTAAGCAGCTTCTCCTGCACAAGATCATCCAGATCGATCAGATATGGATTCCCGGCAAATGCGGAATATGACTGATATGGACTGTCTCCAAAACTGGTTGGACCGATCGGCAGCACCTGCCAGTAACGCTGTTTTAAATCCACCAGCAGATCTATAAACTGGAATGCCGCATCTCCTAATGTACCAATTCCGTATGAAGATGGTAAACTTGTGATCGCTAAGAGGATTCCTGCTCCCCTTGCCATTCTTTTTGCATCCAATGATCTTCCCCGGTCCTTCCTCTCATTTTTTTCGCTTTTTTTCGTATCTGTGATAATTTTATTACTGGAAACGTTTTTTGTCAACGAATTTGCAACTTTTAACAGCGTTTTTGCCATATTTGCCGTTTTCGCTATATCGTTTTTGTTTATTTTTACAACGAAAGCGCTCAAAAGTTTCGAAAATTTTAGTATGTCTGCTTGTCAACTTTTTGTTTTCTTTATATAATATAAAAAAATCAACTGTTTTTACTAAGGAGAGGATCTTACCCATGGCAACAATCAAAGATATTGCAACAAGACTCGGTGTTTCCGTCAGTACCGTATCAAAAGGTTTAAATGGCGCGAGTGACATCAGCGAAGAATTACGTCAGATGGTGCTTGACACTGCAGTTGAAATGGGATACGCAACAAAAAAATCAAAGAAAAAAGAAAACCGCAAACTGGCGGTTTTTATCGAAAATATGGAATATGAAACGGAAGATCAGTTTGGCTACGATATCGTACTCGGTTTCAAACAGAATGCTTTCCGCCATAATTGGGATGTTACCGTTATTCCGGTCACACCTGCTTTTCAGCTTACAGAAAAATATGATACATACATGTTAAAGAACGGTTTCTGCGGTGCCTTTTTAGTCGGATTCGCCCTGCATGACGAATGGATGCAACAGCTTTCCCACACCACAATGCCGACTGTTCTCTTTGATAACTATATCGAAAAAAATCCGAACGTCTGCTACGTCGGCACCGATAACTATGAGGGCATCGACGCAGCCGTAGATCATCTTTATACGCTCGGCCACAAAAAAATTGCTTTCTTAAACGGTTCCCTGCACTCCATGGTATCCGAGCAGCGCCAGGAAGCATTTTATAACAGCATGAAAGCTCACGGACTGACTGTTGATGAGAAGCTGACCGCCTACGGCTATTATGTGGCAGACAGCGCAAAGTATCACGTCCCGACGTTTCTCGGCGCAGGTGCGACTGCGATCATCTGCGGCAACGATCTGATTGCTTCCGGTGTGATCGCTGAGTGTAAGCTGCGCGGTTTCCGTGTTCCGGAGGATATCAGCGTTGTCGGTTTTGATGACCTGCCGCTCTCTGCCTCCTTAGAGCCGCCGCTTACCACGGTCCGTCAGGAGCGCAATGAGCTTGGAAAATGCGCTTACGTCGTTTTGAATTCGCTGGTGCACCACATCCCGTTCTGCCGGACGCAGATCCGGGCAAGGCTCATCGAAAGAGAGTCGACCGCACGCTGTCAGGCGGCGCCGGAGATCAAACCGCTGGCTTAAAACTGCCAACAGATTTATCAACACTACTCTGCGTTTCGGACCGCCTCGTATACGGGGCGGTTTTCTTTTGCCGGAAGGCAGATCAGCAAAAACCTGGCGGGAAGTTCTATCGTCGCGAGCAGCAGAATTGCAAACCGGTAAGACATGATCTGTCCCAGTGCTCCCGCTGCCATCTGGAATGCCACACTTCCGATCGCAAATACCATATTAAAAAATGCGTTGATACGCGCCCGCATATTTTCGGGCAGATAGCTCTGCACTGCTGTCTCACGGATAGTCGCACTTGAGATGCCAAGTGCCCCACAAAGGAAACGGTTACACAGCATCAGCGGATATGGCAGATATAAAAGTAAAATATCCATCAGTCCATAGACCGTATAGACAAATTTGGTAAACGCATAACGTTTTTTTACCGGTATTTCTTTTTTATACTGAAAAATGCCGCCAAGTCCCCGCCCGATCATTTCCGCACTTTTTAAAAATCCAAGCATCGTAACCGTAAGCCACGGCACTGTCTGGTAAAACGCCTGTATCAGTACGGTATTTCCATCTGACACACCGCTTGTGATACTCATATAAGTATAGATGTTACGAATGCCCTTTTCTTTTTTCAGATAATGAAATCCTTCCCTGATATCCTGACAATACTGCTTCCATGTATAATCGTCCTGTGCTTCTTCCTTTTCCTCATGAATCCGGCTCTCCACGATGACAGATACCATCGTGATACCGGCAACCAGATAAAAAATGTGTGCCATGGATATTTTTTCATACAAAAAGGTTGCCGCCGGGGACATTGCAATAATGACAAGCGGATAGATCGTATTGCTGACCGCATAACCCTTCTGCTCCATCCCATTCGGTATCAGATTTGGATACCATGCATCATATGCAAGACGGTAAAACACTGAGATTGTTCCCACTGCAAGGACAAATATCAGATACAACAGGTAATTGAATGCATGACCACTGATATAGAGTCCCATTACCGCATACAATACCGCCGTTACAATATCCAGTCCGACGATCCATTTTTTCTTTCCGCCTTTATCAATTAATGGAGCAACTAAAACAGAAAGGACAATGTCCGGCAAAACGCCACAGATCAGTACCAATGCTGATAAAAATGTAGATCCGGTCTCATCAAATACCAAAAGGCTGATCGGCAGGTTCATGGCTTCGCCACCTACGGCTGTTAAAATGGTTGCTATGGCGATACTGGTGAAATCTTTTGTCCAGAGTGTTTTTTGCTGGTGTGACATGTTTTTCCCTCATTTCATGTTTTGTAGTATAACGTAATGTTTATGATGTCCGGAGCAAATAGTGGATTCCAGACATCATATATCGATTGCTACAGTTATTATATATTCCACTTTAAACTAGATAAAGCGAATTGATTTGGGAAAATCGGCACAAAAAAAGCACGCTAAAACGTACTTTTTCTGGTCTTTGCGGAAATTTGTTCACTAAACTCCAGTGCCTTTTTATATTTTCGCTGCCTCGTATAGGCTTCTAAAATCACATTTTTATACTGATAGAGGAAACCAAACGACTTTTCTTTTATGAGTGCCCTGATCAGTCGTTCGATCAGATCTAAATATGCCGGATCCGCCGTAAAGTCTTGCTTTTGTTCCATGCAAAGTTCCTCATACATCAGACGCTCTGCCATCTTACCCTTCATATCTTTCCGGGAAAGTAACTGTTTCATTATTGCAAGATAATGATCCGCCTCCCTGGTATTTCCAAGGAGAAGATGTAACCATGCCTTTTTATGACAGAGCAGGAAATCTTCTGACCGGACACGGTTTAAACAGTCGAGTGCTTCCTCATATCTTCCAACTGCAAGATAGGTCGCCCCCATATTATAATATAATCCCTGCTCGTATTCTTTCCACCATCCGGTATTCTGTAATAGCCTTCTGGTGCGCTCATAATAGACGGTCATCATCTCATCCATATCGACACATGCATATGCGCTTCCATTCATAAAATAATAATCCGCCAGTGCATATACATTTCCCTCTTCTAATGCCGCCGTCACAAAACGGTTCTCCATCCGGTGAATCGCGTCGTATTCTGCCTGTTCATAATAACCGGAAATCAGACAGCTCATGCCAAGCGTGTTCTGCAGTCCGTGCTGTACTTTCTGATACCACTCCATTTTCTCTGCCGGATCTTTTGTGAGTCTTGAACAGACCAGACTGTAATAGGCATACTGTTTTTCATCCATGCAGTCTTCTAACTGCGCTAAAGTGCTGACATTCTCATTCAAAAAATTCTGTATGTCATTTCCATCCGCTTCTTTTTTCATCAAACTTTCGATAAAGCTCTCATCTACTTCTTTCCATGTGCTCTCACTGTAATAAATTGCGGACACCAGTCTGATATCGATTGTAAGCGGTGACATCAAAAGCCTGTCCCATTTTCCGGCAAGTTTTTTCCATACCGTTTCATTTTCCAGCCCATATTGCAGATTGTAAAAAAATTCATCCATCTGTTTCCTGCTCTCAGTAAGAAACGCAGAATCTGTCTCATAATTGATTTCAAGTCTTGCAAAAAGCTGCTTTAAAATTGCCATATCCGGCTCCGCCGATCCACGCTCGATTTTACTTAAATACGAAACCACACAGATGCCATAGCAGACTTCTTTCTGCCCCTTTCCCTGTCTGATCCGCTCCGCGCGCAAAATCATCCCTGCCGGATTTTTTTCTTTTCTATTCATGCTTATTTTCCAAATTTTTGTCTCTGTGAACTATCTATCGTCTTTATAAAGCCCATTGGATTTTTCTGTTATAAAATTGCCTCTTAAATCGGCGCAAGCAGGTACTCACACAAAATCTGATATAATTTTTGCGGTTCAACCGGTTTTGCAATATGTGCATTCATGCCCGCTTCCTTGCATTTTCTCACATCTTCCAGCGTATCGTCTGCACTCAATGCTATGATCGGAATGATCTGCGCATCCGGCTTTGCAACCTTCCTTATCGCTCTCGCCGCAACAAAACCGTTCATGTTTGGCATCTGGATATCCATCAGTATCGCATCAAAATGATAGGGTTCTTCCGCTTTAAACTGCTCTAATGCCGCTTTTCCATCCTGCGCACTGATCACATTTACCGCCACATGCTCTAAGATACGCCTGCTGATCTCAACATCAAGTGGATGATCCTCCACAAGCAGAACCCTCTTTCCCCGCAGGATGTTCTGTATCTCCTCCGCGGAACGGTGTGCCACTTCGATCTCCGGCTGTATCTCCGCAATCTCAATCTCAAGATGGACTTTTATCTCCGTACCTTTCTGCGGCTCGCTTTTTACCGTGATCGTTCCGCCCATCAGATCAACGATGCTTCTCACGATCGCAAGTCCGAGTCCCGCTCCGTTTCCCCGTTCCCCCTGATTCACGCTCTCCTGCGTAAATGGCTGGAAGAGAATCTGCTGAAACTCTTCGCTCATTCCCATTCCGTTGTCGGACACCACATAGTCGGCACAAAATTGATTATTGTGCGTGGCATAATTACAGATGCGGAATGTGACCTCCCCGCCCTCCGGTGTAAACTTCACCGCGTTGGAGAGCAGATTAAAAAATATCTGGAAAAACCGCACCGGATCAACCATCATATTAATGTTGATCTCCTCATGCGGCATATGAAATCGGATCCATTTGCGCTCACACATCGGCTCCATCATATTTTCCACTTCATTTAAAAATTCCGTAAACGAATACGGCTTGGGATGAAGATGGAACTTTCCGTTTTCGATCTTAGACATATCCACCAGATCATTCAAAAGTCCCATCAGAAATTCACTCGCGCCGCGTATCCGGTTTAAGCACTCTTCCATCCGCTCCGGATGTTCCGTCTCTTCAAGTCCTAACGCCGTTGCCCCCACGATCACGTTCATCGGTGTCTTGATCTCGTGACTGATGCGCGACAAAAACTCTGTTTTTACTTCTGCAACTTCCTCTTTCGCTGCATCCCTCTGCACCTGCATGCGCCGCAGACGCACCGTGTCAAACAAAAACAATCCCACAAGTGCCGCGATCAGTACTGCGATCAACATTGTCTGTTCCATAACAAAACCCCCAGTGGTTTCTACTCTTCATAAATGACTGCCTGTTTTCCGGCAATCTTATAAGGATAATTTTACCATAGGGGTTTGGTGGGGTGCAACTGGATTAGGGGGAGAAATCACTTTAACTTTCTGTTGCAGATACACTTGTCAAATGTTTGAAATATGATTTATTTTCATTCTTTTCCAAGCACTCCCAGCACTTTGTGCAGCAGCCGGTACAACTCATCAGCATCTTCTTTCTCCAGACACACGCAGCAGCCCATTTTTTTTGGCACCAGAACGGCATCCTCTTTCAGCTTTTCGCCGAGTTCTGTGATCGTCACATTTAACACACGCTCATCCTCACTGTCCCTTGCGCGTACAAGATAGCCTTTCTGCTCAAGCTTTTTTAGGACAGGCGTGAGTGTGCCAGAATCCAGATATAAAAGTGCTCCCATATCTTTCACGCTGATCTGTCTGTGTTCCCAGAGCACCATCATCGCGATATACTGCGTGTATGTCAGGTCAAGCTCATCTAAAAAAGGCTTGTACTTGCGCACGATCTCTTTGGAACAGGCGTAAAGTGGAAAACACAACTGGTTTTCCAGTTTTAATGCATCATATTTATCTGGCATGATAATCCTCATTTCTACCGGTACACCATTCTGCAATCCAGATTATTCCCAGACGATGTACCAGTTCACAGTCAGCTCTTTCTAATTCAGATGTTCCTCGATAAAGCTGCGCATTGCGTCTTTCGGCTGGAATCCAACCGTTCTTGCCACTTCCACGCCATCTTTTAACACGATGACTGCCGGGATGCTGACAATGCGGTACTCCTGTGCAAGTCCCATGTTTTCATCGGAATCTGCGTTGTAAAACTCTGCCTTGCCGGAGAGTTCCTCGGATAATTCTTCCATCACCGGTGCTAACATCTGGCACGGTCCGCACCATACTGCGGAAAAATCAACAACTGCTGCACCTTTTTTTGCCTCATTTAAATCGTTATTTGTAATTTTCTTTACCATAATATTTTCCTTTCCTGCGCAGTTCTTTGCGCATGACACACTGTTTTTTGTGATATATTTGCTGTAAAATACATTCCGGTTTTAGCCCCACACATTTCTGTTCATGCGGGCTGCCTCTTTACTGCTTCCCGGCTTCGCGTTTTTTCGCATCCAGATAAGCCACTGCGGATAATGCCGCAACATTGCCCTGTCCGGCTGCTTTGATATACTGATACGGTGTTCCCGTAATATCTCCACAGGCGAAAAGTCCCGGAATATTTGTCTCCATCGACAGATTGACCTTTACATGATTTCCGTCTAATTCCAGACCCGGCACAAGCTGTTTCGGGGATACGGCATCCCGCAGTACAAAAACGCCATCCACAAGGTACTCCCCCTGCTCTGTGCGAAGTCCCCCGGCTTTCTTTTCACCAAAGATCTCCTTCGGACGTTCTTTTATGACCGTTACCTGCTCTGATACGCCAGGTACATCCTGATACATTGGAAAATAAAGTACCTCTGCTGCCACTTCCGCAAGAAAGTCCGCTTCGTGTTCTGCGTCTTTTCCGTAACCGATGACGGCAACCTTCTTTCCTTTATAAAAGCATGCATCACAGGTCGCACAGTAGCTGACACCCCGTCCTAACATCTCTTCCTCGCCCGGAAGTGTTTTGCCTGAGACAACGCCGCACGCTAAGATCACACTCTTTGCCTCAAGCACTTCCCCGCCTGCCTGGATTGCAAAATAGTCGCCCATCGCATAGACTGTGCCGATCCGGCTGTCCGTAATATCGATCTCCATCATGGCAAGCTGCTTTTCAAACGCCTTCGCCATATCCGCTCCGGTCACCGCCGGGAGTCCCGGATAGTTCATGATCTGATGCGCCTTGCTGACCTTGTCGCTCATCTGCTTTTTCCCGATCAGCAAAATATTTTTATTTCTTACCTTTGCCGTCAACGCAGCAGAAACACCGCCAGGTCCGGTTCCGATAATTGCTATATCTGCTCTCTCCATTTTTCTCTCCATCTCAAAATCATTGTCTTAAATTTAATTGTGTACAACCTTTATGTTTTTTATCATACAGGAAGATACCATCACTTGTCAAGTAAAAAAGAACCGTGAGATTATTTTCCCACAGTTCTCTTTTCCTATGCGTTATTTTATTTTGACGTAAACTTGTATACCTTTGACCTTGTTACCCACGTATCTTTCTCTGTCAGATAATTTTTTGAATCCATCAGACAGTATTTCGTGCCCTTTTTCAGTTTCAGATTTTTTTATACGCTCACACTTCTCCCTCTTTCAATATCTTTTTGATGTTTAAGAAAAACAATGTGGCTGCAACTATCACCGAGATAAAATCCGAAACCGGCTCTGCTAAAAAAACGGCAAATACTTTATCTGCAAAGAAATGCGGCAGGATATAAATCAGCGGAATCAGCAGGATAATCTTTCGCAGGCATGCAATAAACAATGAGATTTTTGCCTGTCCGAGTGCCATGAATACCTGCTGCACCGCAAGCTGGATTCCGAATACTCCGGTCGCTGCCATATAGATGCGCAGTGCCCATTTTGTCATTTCAAATAATTCCTGTGAACTGCTGTTGAACAGATGCACAAAAAATCCAGGTGCGATTTCCACCGCCAGACAGAAGATCATCGTGTATGTAAAACTGCAGATCATAAGCAGACGATATGCCTTTTTCACACGATCCATCTTTTTTGCTCCATAATTAAAACTCATGATCGGCTGCGCTCCCTGTGCAATTCCCTGCACCGGCATAAACTGAAGCTGCATAATACTGCTTAAGATCGTCATGGCTCCGACCGCCACATCACCGCCGTAGCGTGATAAAGATGCGTTAAATGCAATATTGATTGCGCTCTCCGTCGCATTCATGATAAAAGGCGATACACCAAGTGCACATACCGGCAAAAGTACGGAGGCTTTCGGCTTAAAATACTTTGTCTTTATTTTCAGCTTTGTCTGTTTTCCCGTCAGAAAAAGGATGACCCATACCGCTGAAATTGCCTGTGAGATCACCGTTGCAAGCGCGGCTCCCTGCACACCCATGCCAAATACGAAAATAAAGACCGGATCTAAAATGATATTGCAGACTGCCCCGATCAGAACCGTTTTCATACCGACTTTGGAAAATCCCTGTGTATTGATAAAGGAATTTAATCCCATCGTAAGCATGACAAACAAAGTCCCTTTTCCGTAAATGTTCAGATAAGAAAGTGCATACGGCAGCGTATTGTCACTTGCACCAAACAGCATCAGAAGCGGCTCCGCTGCAAACTGCAGTACCACAACTAAAATCAATGCGATCACGATCAATGCCATGGTACAGTTGCCGAGTATCTCCTCCGCCTCATCATTTTTGCCTTTTCCCATGAAAATGGCAACACGCGGCGCCCCGCCATACCCGATCAGACCGGAAAATGCCGTGACAATCATCAGAATCGGGAAGCAGAGTCCAAGACCGGTCAGTGCCACGCCCCCGTTTTCCGGGATATGACCGATATAAATACGATCCACCAGATTGTAAAGAAGATTGACGAGCTGTGCGATCACAGATGGTACCGCCAAGGTCAGCAAAAGTCTGCCGACGCTTCCCTCGCCGAGATTAATTTCATTTTTTGACTGTTTCATTTATATCCTCTTTTCCTGAACTTATTTTTAACCATGTAGCTATAAAAAACTGCTTCCAGTTTCTCTGTTTATAAATCATGTGTTGCAGCAAATTTTTCCAGAATCTTTTTCTGCTTATAATGATAATAAATGATCATCCCCACCGCGCTGATCAGCCATGTAATTGGGTAACATGCCACGATCTGTGAGAGTGTGCCATCCGGTACGATCCAGGTGACCCATACGACACGCAGCACACAGATACCGATCATCGTCATTGCCGTCGTCACGATCACATGCCCCTGCGCGCGCAGTGCGCCGGAATATACTTCGATAAACACAAACAGAAAATAGGTCGGCGATATGATCTGCATCATGCTAAGACCAATTTCCACTACATTCGCATCTGTGGTAAATATGCCAAATAAAAATCTTCCCGCCGACATTAAGATCACACTCAGAAGAATCGCAGTTACAAGTGCCATGCCAAGACATTCCCTTGTTCCTTTGCGGACGCGGTCCATTTTTCCGGCACCAAAATTCTGACCAACGAACGTGGTCGCAGCGATTCCAAACGCACTGTTGATCATCCAGAAAAGGCTGTCTATTTTGCCAAATGCAGCCCATGCCGCCATTGTGTCAACGCCAAATCCGTTTAACGCAGCCTGCACGATCACGTTTGAAATACTGTACATGCTCGACTCGATACCGGTCGGCAGTCCGATGGCGAGCATATTTTTCAGCACACTTTTATGGATCCTGATTTCGCGTGGAATTAACTTTAAGCCGGCAGTATGATACATTAATGCCACACTGACGAGCACAGCGCTGATCCCCTGCGCGATCAGTGTTGCCACTGCCACGCCAAGGACTCCCATTTTAAATCCAAGCACCAGCACCAGATCCAGAATAATATTGACGATGCAGCAGACGATCAGAAAATAAAGCGGACGTTTCGAATCGCCGATTGCCCGTAAGATTGCCGCTCCCATATTGTAAACAAAAATAAATAAGAGTCCCGCAAAATAAAGCCGCACATAAATTGTCGAGTCATTCAGCTGATTTTCCGGCGCATTCATCCAATTTATATTCATAGGTTCCAT
>OGUC01000951.1_pt1 | contig 12627 bp, 7 predicted proteins | sample 1573701 | NCBI WGS metagenome assembly OGUC01 (sample SAMEA2582017, study PRJEB24529) | metagenome | biome: Human gut stool | place: China | collected 2011
AGCGTTTCGCAAGCCGGTACTGCACTTCCGGCCGGTGTGACCCAAGGGCCGAGTATTGAAGGCGTAACGGAATACCGTCTTGCCAACGGATTACGCGTGGTTCTTTTCCCGGATGCCTCTAAAGATACGGCGACCGTTAACATGACTTACTTGGTCGGCTCTCGTCAGGAAAACTACGGCGAAACCGGTATGGCTCATTTGCTCGAGCATCTGATTTTTAAAGGAAGCAAAAACTTCCCGAATCCGACCAAAGAATTTACGAACCGCGGTTTCCGCATGAACGGTTCCACTTGGCTGGATCGCACAAATTACTATGTGTCTTTTACCGCTACTGAAGACAACCTCAAGTTCGCTTTAGCTTGGAGTGCAGATGCTATGCGCAACTCCTTTATCGCTAAAAAAGACTTAGACAGCGAAATGAGCGTTGTGCGCAACGAATACGAGATGGGCGAGAATCGTCCTTCCAGCGTGTTGATGAAGCGTATGCAGTCCATGATGTACGACTGGCACAACTACGGCAAGAGCACCATCGGCAACAGAAGCGATATCGAACATGTTCGTATCGAAAACCTTCAGGCTTTTTATCACCGGTATTACCGCCCGGACAACGCTGTCTTAACAGTCAGCGGTAAGTTCGATGTCCAGAAAACGCTGGAATGGATCGTTAAAGATTTCTCTTTAATCCAGAACCCGAACGAAGCGCTTCCAGCAGAATGGACAGTAGAACCGACAGCGGACGGTGAACGAGTGTTTGAGATCCGCCGCAAAGGCGAAACTCAGATGGTTGCTGTCGGCTACCGCATCCCGAGCGCTTTACATCCGGATGCTTTAGGCGTGGAAGTTGCAACTGAAGTCTTGGCCGATTCTCCTAACGGCCGTCTGTACGAAGCGTTAGTAAAAACCGGACTGGCAGCAAATGTTTTCGGTTACGCCGTCGGCGCTAAGGAGCCCGGCTTTGTGATCTTCGGTGCCTCCGTTAAGAAAGGCGAATCGCTTGAGAAAGTTAAAGATAAGCTTATCGAAACGATTGAAGGCTCTTTAAAGCAGAAGCCGATGACTTCTAAAGAGTTAAACAGAACCAAGGCTCAGATGGAAACCATGTACGAACGCGCCTTTGCCGATCCGGAAGGATTTGGTGTCGGCTTATCAGAGTACATTGCGCTGGGCGACTGGAGACTTTTCTTCTACGGCCGCGATAAGACTAAAGACGTCACTGCTCAGCAGGCTGACAGTGCAGCAGACAAATATTTCGTGCGTGACAACCGAGTTGTCGGACTCTTCATTCCCGATGACAATCCTCAGCGCGCAGAGATCACAAAAGCTCCGAGCGCGGATGAACTGCTGGCTAATTACAAGCCGCAGGGAACTGCTCAAAAGATTGAGGCTTTCGACTCTTCGTTCGATAACCTCGACAAGAGGACACAGCGTATTGATATCGGCGATTTGAATATTGCTTTGCTGCCCAAACAGACACGCGGTGAAACCGTGACCGTTTGCATGAAGTTCAAGTCCGGCGACGAGAAGAATCTTTTTGGTAAGGCTAATCTTCAGCCTGTTGCTGCTGCGATGCTGACTCGCGGAACAAAGACGATGACTCGCTCTGAAATTGAAGATCGTATGACCGAGCTGAAGATGGCCGGTTCCATTACGAACTTCACGACTACGAGAAAGAATCTTCCGGCCGCTCTTGAGCTTGTGTTTGATGCCATGCACAACTCGATCATGCCGCAGGATGAATTTGATCAGTTTAAGAAGCAGATGCAGGTCATGATCGAAAGCATGCGTGATAAACCTGATGCGCTCGCTCAGAACGCTATTACGCAGCACTTCAATACTTATCCGAAGGGCGATCCTCGCTACGAATACTCTTTAGATGAGTCGCTGGAACAGCTGAATAAGCTTACAGTTGACCAAGTCAGAGCTTTCTATAAAGAATTCGGTGGTACGTCTCGCGGTGAGATTTCGATTGTCGGCGATTTCGATCCGAAGGCAGTGGAAAAGATCATTCGTGATGATTACGCCAAGTACGTTTCTAAGGCTCATTACGCTCCGGTCGTAACGGAATATCGTCCCGTTAAAGCCACTCGCGTCGTTATTGATACTCCTGACAAGGAAAACGCAATTATCGTTGCTCGTTCTGTGTTCCCGATCAACGACACAGCTCCGGATGCTCCGGCACTTACCGTTGCCAACTGGATTCTGGGCGGCGGCACAGGACTTTCTAATCGCTTGATTGAAAGACTGCGTCAGAAAGAAGGCCTCTCTTACGGTGCCGGTTCTCACGTCCGTATTCCTGCGAAGGGCGATAACGGTAGCTTTGTTTTCCGTGCGATTGTGGCTCCTCAGAACATGCTTCAGGCAGAAGCCAGTGCCCGCGACGTGATTGCTAAAGCGATTAAAGACGGCTTTACAGATCAAGAGGTAGAGGAAGCCAAGAAAGGTCTGCTGCAGGCAATGCAGGTCGCTCGTTCTCAGGACGATGTGGTTGCCCGCTCCTGGAACGACAAGATGGAAAATCAACGTACATGGGTATTCAGTAAGAAACAGGCGGAAGCCATTTCCAAGCTGACGACGGCTGATGTCAATGCTGCACTGCGTAAATACATCAAACCTGATGAAATTACTTTTGTGTTGGCCGGAGACCAGAAGAAAGCGGCACAGAAAAAACAAGACTAATTTCAGAGGTCGTCAGGGAAATTTGACTGCCGTTTATTGAGATTTTGAGAGCTGAGCCTAAAAACTCGGCTCTTTTCTTCTTTTCCTCAAGCATTGAGAATTTAACTTTTAAGTAACTTATTGATTTTGGATGGTTGAGGTACTGCCTTTCTCTTTGATGGAAAATGAAACCGTCTTCTGAGAAGATTAGAAGACGGTTTACAGTGGTTTAAGGTGCCGACCTAAAAGGTCGGCTTAAAAATCGTGTTACTTCGCCAATGTCTTGACGTAGTCGGCGATCTGACGGCCGATAACGGAAGCAGATGTCAGCTGAGCGCCGCCGACGTAGTTGTCATAGAACAAACCGCCTGCTGCGTTGCCGACTGCGAAGAGACCCGGAACCGGACGTCCTTCCGTGTCAAGAACCTGACCGTTCGTATTGATGAGCGGACCGCCGAAGGTAGCTGTCATACCGCCCTGGAACGGAACGGCATAGAAGGGAGCCCTAAGGATCGGACGCGGATTCTTGTGAGTGTTGGGAGGTGTCAGTTCGCCGAGCTTGCCGGCTTTCAGAGCAGCATTGTATTCGTCGACAACTTTCTTCAGCTCAACAGGATTCAGTCCGGCTTCCTTAGCTAAACCTTCGATCGTATCGGCCTTATAGACAGGCGCCTTATGAGAAGAATAAGAGAACCAGTCATTCTTCAGCATCGGAAGATTGTGCGTATCTTCGTCAACAATCATGTAGCCCCAGTTGTCACGAGTCAATGCGGCTGTGTCACGAGACATCTGGACATAGGTCTTGCCTTCATCGGTGTAGCGCTTTGTTTCCTTAGAAACGGCAATACCGGTGTTAACGATGTTTAGCGGGTTAGCGCCTGTAGGTCCGTGGATCGGTCCGCAGTGGTATTGGTCAACGTTAACAACTTTCGGGAAATATGGGCCGGTTAAAAGAATGCTTTCGCCGGTAACAGAGTGGGAACCGCGAACCGGCATGTTGGCGGCAGGAACGCCTGCCATCATTGTCAGCATCATCTTGTTGGCGGAGAAACCGCCGGTAGCCATGACGACGCCGTATTTGCCGAAGTATTCTTCGAACCCCTCTTTGCTCTTAACTTTAACTCCGATAACTTCACCGTTTTGAGGGTTGTCGAGCAGTTCGACCGCTTTGGCGTTGTAGACGATAGGAACATTAAGTTCTTTGGCTTTAGCCAGTAAATAGAGCATCAGCTGTGTACCGCCGGGCTTCTTTTCTCCGATGGTGAGGTGAGCACGCTGGAGCATCGGCCAAACAAGCTTCATGCCGACGGCATATTTAACGCCGACGTAGTCATGCAGCCAGTTCAGTGTCTCGTCTGCTTTTTCAGCAACAAGGCGTGTGAGTTTGGGATCCCCTCGGCCTTGAGAAACCTTCATCATGTCTTCGTAGAATTTATCTACGGTGTCGCCGGTTTCAAGCTTCTTTTCCTGCTGCATCTTGGTGTTGACGCCAAGCATGAAGCCTGCAGAGTAAATGGTGTTACCCGAAGCAGAACTCATCTTTTCGAGAATAACCGGTTTCAAGCCGTCCTGAGCTGCGCGGATGGCGGTGACGATACCACCGATACCTAAACCGCAGATGACTAGGTCATATTCCTTCTTCGGAAGGGCAGCCTGTTTTTCTGCAGCAGAAGCGCTCATAGCAGTAGCACCCATTGTGCCGGCTAAGGAGGCGAGGATGCTGCCTTTGAGGATAGAACGACGAGATGTTTGCATAAAATTATTTCTCCTTGGAAATGAAGCGAAGATTCGTTTCAGTGCCAAGGTTAAATATCCGATAAACAGAAAGCGTCGGCTAATTGTCTCTTGACAATTTCTAAATTTCGGAAGCCTTGTTGCAGAGAGAAGGGAGGTTTGGGAGAAAAAGCGATTTCTTTTCAGTTTTCTTTAATCCATCTTGCTGCGTTTTTGCCGGCGATGCGTCCAAATGTAAACGCATCAGTAAGGCCGTTTCCGCCAAGTCTGTTTTCACCGTGAACACTGCCGGTAATTTGTCCTGCGGCATACAGGCCGGGGATAGGAATTCCGAATTTATTTAGACATTCTGCCTGCTCGTTGATAGAGATTCAACCTAAGGTGTAATGAATCCACGGATACATACGAACCGCCCAAAAAGGCGCAACGCTCGGACGATGTCTCGGATCGACTTGTTCAAAAGAAGCCTTGACCTTCTCGAAAGGAACGTTAATGTCTTTGCATAACGTTTCTAACGTATCGTTCTTCCAAACCTGACCGGCGAAGTAAGCTCGATAGAGATTTTTCTGCTGGCTTTTGTCCAGTCTTTTAACGCTCCTGATATCAACGATTGTCCAACAGCGTTTTGCACCTTGCTTGATCAAAGCTTCGGAGATGGTTTTGCGTGTTGCGGCTTCATCGACAAAGCGTTCACCATCCTCATTAATAAAGACAGTTCCGGGTGCCATTGCATACAGTCTTGCCGAGTATTTACTGAGAATGGAGCCCTCAGGGATACATTCAACTGCATCCATGTTTTCTACCTGAACGCCGGCTTCAATTGCCCTCTGGAGAACTTCTCCTGTTCCGCGTGAATCGGAATACTTGAAATTTAGATTCGGAACGTATCGACGAATAAGCTCAGGATTGTTTGCAAAACCTCCGGCACATAGGATTAAAGCTCGTGAGGTAATCACTGAACTTACTCCCTTTGAAGAGATGGTGACGCGAAATCCCCTTTGATTTGGGAGGACTTCAAAAGATTCCAGTCGAGTGGAAGTTCGAATGGAGACTCCGTTTTTAAGACAAGCTGCTGCTAAATTCTGAACATAGGAAGAACCGAGCGCAGTGACAGGCTTATGACTACGGCGATAACCGGAGCCGTAAATTTGATAAATTTCATCTCCAAAAGTGACGCCGTTTTTTCTCAGCCAATTTAAAGTGTTAGCAGCTTCCTTTGCCAACTTCGTCTGGACTTTTGGATTGCCTCGGCCGTTAGCGGACCGTGTAATTTGCTGCAGATAAAATTCTTCGCTGTCTTTGATGCCTTTACGATTTTGGAACTCCGTGTTGGGGGCGTTGAAAAATCCGCCTGAGTAAAGTGTATCTCCGCCTATAAAAGATTCTTTTTCGATTAAGACAACGGAATCCGAATAGGCTGAAGCCTCTAACGCCGCCGCCAATCCGGCACCGCCTGCGCCGACGACCAGAATTCCGCAGTGAAAATTCTGAGCAATGGCTCTCGGGACTACTCCCAGCAAAGGAAGGGCAAGGATTTCACGTCTTCTGATCATGCTTCTTCCATCTCGTGCAAGAAATCATTAAGTTCTACTGGATTCTCTATATCGAGCTTGCCGTAGACTCTGGCTCTGTGGGTTTGAACGGTACGTTCCGAAATTCCTAAGAGTTTGGCGATTTGAGGATTGCTTAAGCCTTTAGCCAGCTGATAAGAGATGTTCTTTTCAGCTGTGGTCAAGGTGTCAAAGAGTCTCTTGAGGTTTAGGGCATGAGCTTTTTGACGGCGCTCCATGCGGTTCTTTTCAACTGCCTTAGTGACGAGAGACTGGAGTTTTTCCGGTTCAGGCGGTTTAACCAAAAAATTAAAAGCGCCGGCTTCAACGCAGCTCATCGCCATTTCGATATCACCATGGGCTGATAAGAAGATAATCGGAAGATCAGAGCCGCGTCGATTTAATTCCTGCTGAAGTTCTATGCCCGTCATTCCGCCCATGCGAACGTCAAGAATGATACAGCCGGGGGCCTCTGCATCATCATCCCTTAAAAAGTCTTCGGCGCTTGAGAAAGATCGAGTTCTAAATCCTGCCAACTGAAGAAAAAACGATTGGGATTCACAAACTGAGGCGTCATCATCAACGATTCGAACGACAGGACTGAGCATTTGATTAGACATTTCTTATTCTTCCTTTTTCTTCACGAACAAGTCCACAGCGATTCCGTTTGGTTCGATCCGTCGGAACGTCAGATGACCGCCGTTATTTTCGATAATACTTAGTACGATGGAAAGGCCGACACCGAGGCCGTCTTTTTTACTTGTTGAAGTCGGCCGTCCCAATGCGGAAAAAATTTCTTCCGAAATCTTGGGACCATTATCCGTTACCGTTATTTTCCACATGTGCTTTTGAGCAGTCACAGAAACAGAGGTTTGAGGATTCAGGCTGTTTTTTGCAGCTTTTAGCGCATTTTTTAGAACATTCAGAACAGCAAGTTCGATTTCAAAAGAGTCGCCGACGGCAATTGCTTCTTGCGGTAAGTTTGCCGTGGTTTGGACGCCTTCTATTTCCTCTTTGTTAATACTGTTGATCGCGCGTCGAATGACTTTCACTAAATTAAAAACTTCCGATCGATTGGCCTTGTGTTTAGCATATGAACGAACATGTTCCACAATGTCACTCGTTCTTTTAGCCTGGCTGTTCATCTGTTTTAAGGCGAATTCCACTCTGTCGTCTTTTACCCCAAGCTGCTGCAGAAGCAGGGAAAGCGCGCTGGCGTAGTAAATCAGGTTTGTGATCGGTTGTTTGACTTCGTGGGCAAAAATCGAGCTCATTTGGGAGATCACGCGGCTTTTTTCGAGAAGGTCTAGTTTTTGGCGGTTTTCCCGAGCCTTTCGTTCTGTCGCTCGCTGGACGGCTAAAGCAAACTTTAACTCTTCCGTGCGGCGATTTACGAGCCAATTAACTCGAACTACATGGACCAATATCGCGCAAAGAAGCAATGCAGCTAAGAGAAGTTCTTTCTGATGAGAAAGGATGAAGTCCTTAACAGTTGTTTCTCGCAAATGCTCATAAGGGCCGAGTTTTAGCGATTTCATTAGGTCGTAGACCTTCAAGAAGCCACTGGCCGGAACCCATTCGAAGTCAAATTCACCCTTCGGCATCGAAAGCAGAGAAAGGGATACCGCTTTTACCTCATCGATGGGAGCTGTATCAAGAGCATAAAAAACCGTATCAGGGTAGCGTTCCGTGGAACGAAGACATGCTTCCGTATTATTTTTTGCCTCCAAAACTCTAAATTCACCGGGCTGGATTTGTCCGGTTGTGAGAAGCTTTTCGTATTGACAGGTTCCCAGAATTCCTACATCGGCAGCTCCTACCTTGACATATGTCGCCACGTCTGGATATTGGTAATGAGAGAAAAGCGTTTTAGAGAAAAAAGCATCCGGGTCAAAGCCTCTTGCCGCGATCTCTCCCATTCCAACAAGCATGCCGTCAAAGTCGTGAGGTTCGGTAGCTGAAAGCACACGGCCCTTCAAATCAGTAATTTTTTGAAGATCTTTGCGGTCATTTCGAACGATAAAAACCGAGGAGACAGCCTCTTTAGGGCTATAAGCGTGGTTACGGCTGACTGTCGCGATCTGCTGAGCTCCTAGTTTAGAGATCAGTGTGACAAAGTTGCCGGCAGAAGAGACAAGAAAGTCGGGCCTTTCCTTAACAACGTTAGCAAGGAGGTTGTGCTGCTGCAGCTCTATTACAGTGATCTTGTAGTCTAGTCTTTGAGCGATTTTTTGAATGTGCTCAATCGTCGGGACGAAAGTCTCGAGATAAAAATCTTGGTCGAATGTATCGATTAAGCCGATACGAATCTCACGTTCTGCAGCAGAACTGAGGAACGGGAGGAAGAGTAAGCATAGAAAGACCCATTTGCGCATAAGGAGAAGTTTGGCACAAATGGAATAAATCCTCGTGAGGACTTTTACCAACATAAAAGGAATCAGTTTAATTTATACAAAAATATGATAAAAAGTGTTTTATTTGCACACTAATAAAAATAGATATTTTTGGATTTTGTTTTAACGATAAGAAGAGGATTGAAAGAAAAGAAAATCTTTAAAATAAAATATCCCCAGTTTAATTTTTCTTTTGAGTTGTGAATTAAAGAACCTCTGTGTTAAGCAAACGCTACTTTGAGAGCATTTTCCAACACAACTTTGAGAGCGGTTAGCTACTCAACAGTGAGATCTATTTCCAACGAGATTTTGATAGTCCAAACCAACGCAAATTTGAGACCGATCGCCAACGCAATTTTGGGTACACTCGTCGATTTATGAAGGAGAAACATGGTCAAAAAAATCAGTTCCTAAGGCGTTTTCCCCTCAACAAAAAGCCGATGTGCTCAGGCAATATGAACTTCGCCTAATTACTCAAGCCGCGGCCTGCCAGATTCTCAGAGTTTCCCCTGCTACATTTTTCCGGTATCTTAAAAAGCTGGGCGAAGGCGGTATTGAAGCCCTAAAGCACGGTAATACCGGAAAGAGGCCTCACAATCGCATGGAAGAATCTCGGAGATCACGAATCGTAGACCTTATTTCCACGAAGTACTGTGATTTCCAACCCGCTTTAATTTGCAAATATCTGCTTCGTGATGAAGGAATCGATGTTTCTGAGGAATTCATCAGGCGCATCGTTAAAGCCCAAGACCCGGTCACGAGGAATGTACTTCTTGAGGAAGCACATCCCCTCAGACGTCGCAGGAACCGCTTTGGCGAGCTGATTCAAATCGATGGAAGTCCTCACCATTGGTTTGGCAATACGAAAGAAGCTTGCTGTTTACTGGCCTTTATTGACGATGCAAGCGGCAAAATCACAGCAGCCGGATTTTTCCCGACTGAAACTGCGGCAGGGTATCTCAGGTTAATCAAGGAACATGTGCTTCGCTACGGCATTCCGCTCGCCTTCTACAGCGATAGACACAGCATCTTCGCGCCTGTAAATGCTGAAGACAACGAAGGAGACGGGACCCAATTTCAAAGGGTTTGCGGCCTCTTAGGAATTGAATCCATTCTCGCTCTGACACCTCAGGCAAAAGGTCGTGTGGAGCGTTTAAATCAGACTCTTCAAGGAAGATGGCCAAAAGAATTCAAGCTAAGAGGCGTGGGAGATATTACAACGGCCAACAATCATATTGAAGAATTTATCAATGAATTTAACGAGGAGTTTGCTGTTGAACCGCTTAACAAGGAAGACGCCCACGTGCCTCTTTCGAAGGAGATTGGTCCAGAGGACATTAGGAGGATCTGCAGTCCTTGGGAGACAAGAATTTTATCTAAGCAACTAACGTGTTCATACAAAAATTTAGTACTCCAGATACAAGCGGGCTCAAAGCAGAGCCTACGAGGAAAAGAAGTCAAGATTGTGGAGTATGACACCGGGGAGCTTGAAGTAATTTACGCTGAGAAACTTCTCCCTTTTAAAGCGACGACCCGAGACCAGCTTAAAACATACGAACCGTATAAAGAGACCTCAAAAACTATTGACCATCGATTAGACGAAATAGGACGAAGGGAGCTTGACCGACGGGCTGTGTGGATCGCTAAGCGCTTGGCAAAGGCGAAGAAGGCTCTAGAACTTAAGGAAGAAATACTACAGGCGGCTGAAGAGGTAAGCGAAGAAACTTAGCAAGTTCATTTTTTTTGGGAGGGGTATGCCGCTTCGCGGCATACCCCTCCCAAAAAAGATTCAGCGAATTTGCTGTGAAAAAACAAAAGATTTTTACTTTTATTTTTTTTTGATTTTCTTACTCTCAAATTCGCACTGTTTTATAACTCTCAAAATCGTATTTGCTTAGCACAGCGACAAACTTCGGAACTTTTCTTGCGGGAATTTCAATCGATTTATTCGTACGAAGATTGCGGCCTTTACGAGCGGCGCGTTCAACGACAGAAAACGTGCCGAAACCCAGCAGCTGAACTTCTTTGCCGTTCTGCAATGAATTTGTAATTGTGTCGATCATTGCGTCAACAGCACGCTGAGCGGCGAGCTTGGAGATGTCACATTTAATTGCGACGGCTTCTATGAGATCTGCTTTATTCATCATTCCCTCCGAGAGAGTTAAAGGGGTAAATAAACTCTGATTCGTTAATAATAGCAGTATTTGTAGGCGAATTAAAGGTTTTCTAGGCAAATCTCCCTATTTGTGCGACAAATTTTCTTATACGACCTGAGGTTGATGGATAAGTATCATCTATTTTTATTGAAATTGCCCCCCATGTTTTTGAATCTTCTCAACCCATCCAAGTTGTCGTTAATGCCAACAAATAGATTTTTGACAGTCTTCCAAAAAACAGCAAAATTGCTTCTTTTTGTTTCGTATATTCAACCGGTTTGCTACGAGACAAAAACAAAAGGGGCCGAAGCCCCCTCCTCTTAGACCGGATGGTCTTAATTAGGCGCGGTCGATCCCGCGGTCGAAGTTCCTACCTCAATCGACTGTTTTGCAGCCATCGGCTGTTCGATTGTCTGCGGTAAGGCTTCCGGCTGTTTGGATAAGCCGTACTGGAAAACTTCATCAATAGTACGAACGGGACGAATCACCAATCCTTCCTTGACGTTTGCCGGTACTTCTTCCAAATCCTTCACGTTTTCTTCAGGAATCAAGACTTCTTTGATTCCGCCGCGAAGCGCAGCTAAAAGTTTCTCTTTCAGTCCGCCGATCGGAAGGACTTCGCCTCTCAGCGTGATTTCGCCCGTCATTGCCACTTCGGCTTTAACCGGGATACCCGTCAGAGCGGAAACCAGGCCCAGCGTAATGGCAGAACCTGCACTTGGACCGTCCTTAGGCACAGCACCTTCCGGGAAGTGGACATGAATATCCGTTTCCGAAATCTGTTTGTAAGTAATGCCCAAGCGGGAGGCTCTGGAGCGAACCACCGTGCGGGCAGCCTCGACAGATTCCTTCATTACGTCGCCCAAAGAGCCCGTGCGGGTGATCTGACCTTTGCCCGGCATCGTCGCGACTTCGATCGTCAGAAGATCGCCGCCGACTTCTGTCCAGGCAAGACCAGTGACTTGGCCGACTTGATTGCCCTTGTGCATAACGCCGAAGTTGTAGCGGCGCACACCAAGGAAGTAATCCAGATTGTCGGAATTGGCAACAACCTTTCCTTTGGTCTTCTTCAGAAGGATGTCACGAACGGTCTTACGGCAGATCTTGTTGATCTCGCGCTCTAAGCTGCGGACACCGGCTTCGCGGGTGTAGTAGCGAACGATGTCAACAATGGCAGAGTCTTCGATCTCGAGTTCTCCCGGCTTAACGCCGTTCAGCTTCATCTGTTTCGGAATCAGATGTCTCTGAGCAATATGAAGCTTTTCATCTTCCGTGTAGCCGGAGAGCTGAATTACTTCCATACGGTCCAAGAGCGGCGCCGGAATGTTCATAGAGTTGCTGGTTGCAATGAACATGACGTGCGACAGATCGAAATCCACTTCGACATAGTGGTCCTGGAAGGTGTTGTTCTGTTCCGGATCAAGCACTTCCAAGAGCGCAGCCGCAGGGTCGCCTCTGTAGTCCATACCCATCTTATCGACTTCGTCGAGCAGGAAAAGCGGGTTGTTGGTTTCCGCCTTTGTCAGGCTCTGAAGAATTCGACCGGGCATGGAACCGATGTAGGTTCTTCTGTGACCGCGGATTTCGCTCTCATCTCTTACGCCGCCTAAAGCCAAACGCACGAACTTACGTCCGGTCGCGCGGGCAATAGACTGGCCCAAAGATGTTTTACCGACTCCGGGAGGTCCGACTAAGCAGAGGATCGGAGATTTCACATTCTTGACTCGGCTCTGAACCGCTAAATATTCAAGGATGCGTTCCTTCACCTTCTCGAGGCCGTAATGGTCTTCTTCCAAAACGGCTTCTGCTTTGATGAGATTCGTGTTGACACGGGTTCTCTTGCTCCAAGGCAAAGAAATCAGCGTGTCAATGTAATTACGGATCACATTGGCTTCTGCACTATTCTGACCTTGCAGGCGCAGTTTCTTGAGTTCGCCGAGGGCCTTTTCTTCGCCTTCGGGGCTCATCTTAGCGGCTTTAATCTTGCGCTCGATTTCCTCAAACTCTTCATCGGTATCGCCTAATTCTTTCTGAATGGCTTTTACCTGTTCGTTGAGGTAATAGTCGCGCTGGTTCTTTTCCATCTTTCCCAGAAATACTCGCTGGCATTGTGATATTGCACATCATGAGCCAACTCAG
>OGUC01000953.1_pt1 | contig 12605 bp, 8 predicted proteins | sample 1573701 | NCBI WGS metagenome assembly OGUC01 (sample SAMEA2582017, study PRJEB24529) | metagenome | biome: Human gut stool | place: China | collected 2011
TGCCAAGGCTCCACAGCACCTCGCAGGGGTGGTTTTTGTCCCGATGGATCATCTCGGCAAGTACCTGCCGGTGATGCTCCGCAAGGGGATATTCCTTGTAAGGATTCACCGCTGCCCCGCCGCCGATGCCCACCGCCGGGGTCTCGTCCATGACCAGAATGCCCTCCCGGTCGCACAGGTCGTAGAACTCCTCGGCGTAGGGGTAGTGGCTGGTGCGCACGGTATTGGCGTTTGCCCAGTGGATCAGGTTCACGTCCTTCACGTTCAGTACCGGGTCAAAGCCGCGTCCATGGGCGGTAAAGTCCTCGTGCTTGCAGAAACCTTTAAAATAGAGCGGCTTGCCGTTCAAAAGCACCTGTGTGCCCCGCACCTCAATGCTGCGCACGCCAAAGGTCTGGTCGTAGACGTCTGCCCCGCAGGTGATGTGCAGGGTGTACAGGTAGGGCGTACCGGGTCTGGGCTCCCAGAGATGCACCTCCGGGATGGTGATCGTGCCTTCTGCACCCTCGGCGCTTGCAACGGCATTGCCGTCCGCATCCAGCACCGTGACATGGACAGGCGCGCTGCCGGTGGTTTTGACCGCATACTGCACCGTGCCGTCCACGGCGGGCACTACGGTCACATCCTCGATATACTCTTTTTGGGTGGTATAGAGCCACACTTGGCGGTGGATGCCCGCATAGTTGAAGAAATCAAAGTTCGGGCGATTCTGAGGTGTGGCGGTGCGCTTAGCGGCTTCCACGCTGGGGATGCCCGCGTTGTCCGAGCCAAAGAAGGCCGGCTGTCCGTCCTCGTTGCCCACAGGCAGGGTGCTGTGGTTTACCCGGTTGTCGCAGGCGACGGTCAGTAGCGCGGTCTCGCCGGGGCGCAGCAGGGCGGTAACATCTGCTTCAAAGGGGGTAAAGCCGCCCTTGTGCTGTGCAATGAGCTGGCCGTTCAGCCAGACTTTTGCGGTGTGGGTCACCGAGCCGAACCGTAGCACCACCCGCTGCCCTGCGCAGAAGGTGGGCAGGGTGACTTTGCGCTGATACCATGCCCAGCCGTAGTGGCGGCGCAGGGCGGTGGTCTGGTCGTTCTGGTCGTTGTAGCTGGCGGGCACGGCGATGGGCTGGGCATCCGGCAGGGACTTTGCGGGATCGAACTGGTCTTCCACACAGCTGCCCAGCGCAAACGCCCATGTGCCGTCAAGGCTCAGCTTCAGGCGCGCTTCATTCTGTTCAGGATATAACATAACACTTTCTCTCTATTTCTGCAAAAAATGCGGGGCGCGGGTACTGCCCACGCCCCGCTTACGGGTGATTTGTTTAGCCCTTGATGCCGGTGGATGCCACGCCCTGCACAAAGTACTTCTGCAGGGAGAGGAACACGATCAGCACCGGGATCAGTGCCACCACAGAGGCCGCCATGATCAGGCCGTACTCTGCAGAATACTGGGTGATGAACATACGCAGACCGATCTGGATGGTCTTGAGTTCGGTCTTGGTCAGGTAGATCAGGGGGCCAAGGAAGTCGTTCCATGTGTTCACGAAGGTGAAGATGGTCAGGGTAGACAGGGCGGGCAGGCTGAGGGGCAGCATGATGTGCCACCAGATGCCGTACTCGCTCAGGCCATCAATGCGGGCAGCCTCACACAGCTCGGTGGGCACGCCCTCGTAGAACTGCTTCATCAGGAACACGCCGAAGGCGCTGAAAGCCTGCAAACACATAATGGCCAGATGGGTGTTGTTCAAATGCCACGAACTCATCATCATGAACTGAGGCACCATGTAGGCCTGCCAAGGCACTGCGATGGTGGCAATGTAGCCGAGGAAGAGCACGTTTTTGCCCTTGAACTGCATCTTGGCAAAGGCGTAGGCCGCAAAAGAGGAAGTAAACAGCTGCAACAGGGTGACCACCACGGTGATCTTGACCGTGTTTTTCACAAAGGTCAGCAGCGGGATCTGGGTCCAGATGTCCACATAGTTCTGCCAGCGGGGATTTTTGGGGATCCACTGGATGGGGAAGCCGAACACGTCCTTATTCAGCTTAAAGGAGGAGGACAGCATCCACAAAAAGGGCAGCAGCATACAAGCTGTGATGACGATGAGGAAGAAATAGATCAGAAACTTGGAGATGATATTGCGGCGCTTCTGAGAGGCCTCGGTCTTGATAATAGCAGCAGACATGGTTCTTCCTCCTTTCTCAGTTCTCACCCTTGGAACCGCGGAACTGGATGATGGTAACGATCAGCACCAGTACGAACAGCACCATGGAAATTGCACTTGCGTAGCCGTATTTCGGAGTATTGACGAAGGCCACATTATAGATGTAGTACACCAGCGTCATGGTAGCAGTACCGGGGCCGCCCTGCGTGATCATGTACATCTGGTCGTAGACCTTGAAGCCGGAGATGGTGAGCATGATGACCACAAAGAAGGTGGTGGGGCGCAGCTGCGGCAGGGTGATGTGCCAGAACTGCTGCCAGCGGTTTGCACCGTCCAGCTCGGCGGCTTCGTTCAGGTCCGGGTTGCAGCCCTGCAGGCCTGCCAGATAGATGACCATGTAGTAGCCCATGTTCTTCCACACACTGAACAGGATGACCGTGATCATAGCGGTGTCCTTACCGGCAGCCCAGCGGGGCAGGTTTTCCACCGCCACGCCAAAGAACTGGTTCAGGATCATGTTGATGGGGCCCATGGAGGGGTTGAAAATCATGTTCCACACCGCTGCCACCGCCACCAGCGAGGCAACATAGGGGAAGAACGCCACCGTGCGGAAGAAGTTGCGCAGCTTCACGTTCTGGTTCAGCAGCACGGCCATGGCCAGCGAGCAGGCCAGCGTCAACGGCACGGTGCCGATGACATAGACGATGGTGTTTTTCAGCGCCGCCTGAAAAATTTTATCGGTGGTGAAGAGCTTTACAAAGTTCTTCAGGCCGATAAACTCGATGGCGTGGCGGCCGTCCCATGCGCAGAAGGCCAGCGCAATGGCAAACACCATGGGCACCAGCGTAAACACGCAGAAGCCAATGAAGTTTGGCGCAATGAAGGAATACGCGATCAGAGAATCGCGGGTCGATTTTTTTAGCACTTTACGGGGAGTTTTATTCTGGACAGCAGCACTCGCCATAAAAGAGCCTCCTTTCCCGGAAGTATAACAGCTTGCCAAAAAATGAGCGGAGCGGGCGCTGTGCATACCCGCCCCGCTCGGACAGGGCTTTTTTCCGATGCTCGTCATCGGAAAATGAATGGGGATTGAAAACAATGAAGAAGAAGAAACGCAACGTATTGCGGAAAACGCTTTATCAGCCGAGAACTGCGGGAACCTGATCGTTCATGTTCTGGATGCCCTCGTCCACGGTCTCGCTCATGGTCATAATGGCATCGTGCTCGGCGTTCAGGATGGTCTCGATATCAGATGCGTACTGGGTGTAGGGCATTTCCAGATAGACATTGCTGGTGGTCAGTGCATCCACAGAATTGCTGTCCTCGGGGAAGCCCTCGGTGGACTTGATGATCTCGGCGGTAGCATCGGAGCCGCAGGCCGGGAAGGTGCCGGTCTTGGCAATGGCCTGTGCGCCCTCTTCGGAGACACACCAGTTGATGAAGTCGGCAGCGGTCTCTGCCTTGGGAGAATCTGCGTTGATGGCCAGACTGGTTACAGTGCCCAGCGTAGAACCAGCCTCTGCACCGGCGGGGTGCGGGTACTTGACGATGCCCCAGTTGAACTTGGTCTCGGCATCCTTCATGTAAGCTTCCAGCGTGGAAATGAACCAGCTGCCCATGTTGACCATTGCGCACTGCTGGTTCTCAAAGGCTGCGGAATAGTGCAGAGAAGAGGTCTTGAGGTAGCCGTAGTCCATGCAGATGCCGTCCTTCTGCTGGGCAATGACCATATCGTAGGTGGGCTTCATGAAGTCGTATTTGCCGTCGATGATGGTGTTCTTGCCGTCCAGAATGGAGAACAGAGAAGCGGCGGAGCGCCAGGTGTGGTAGTGGCAGCCATAGACCTTGGTGTCGCCGGAGCCGCTGGTCATCTTGCGTGCCAGAGCATCGTAATCTTCCATCGTCAGGTCATTGGAGGGATACTCCACACCGGCCTTATCGAACAGATCCTTGTTGTAGTACAGCACCCAGAAGTCGCTGCGGAAGGGCACGGCGTAGAAGTTGCCGTCATCGGTGGTCAGCTGCTCGATGGTGCCGTTGAAATCGCCGGTATCGCGGGTCAGCACCTCGTTCAGGGGCTTGAGGTAGTCCAGATTGATCAGGTTTGCGTAACCGGGGATATCCTTAACGGTCACGACATCCAGATCGGCGCTGCCGGCCAGCTGGGTAGCCAGAACGGTCATGTAATCGCTGGAGCCCAGATCCACCATCTCGATGGTCACGTCCTTGTGGCTTGCCATGTAGCCGTCGGCCATGGCCTGCCAGTAGGGGGTGGACTCCTTATCCCACACCGACCACTGCAGGGTAACAGGGCCTGCGGCTGCGGATGCAGCGGTGGAACCGGCAGTGGAGGAAGCAGCGGTGGAGCTTGCAGAAGAGCCGCCGCAGGCGGTCAGGGCAGCAGCAGCGCCGCAGGCAGCGGCAGCGGTAAGGAACGAACGACGAGAGATCTTTTTCATAAATGTGTCCTCCTTCAGGGCAGTGTGTGTATTTCGTGCAGCGTTCTCCCCCGTGCCGGGGAGCCGCTCGCTTTTGTTGACACTAGGATACCGCACAAACGCAAAAACCGGAATGGAAAAATTCCGGGAAGAGTTGCAGTTTTTCTGTATCTTTTAAAAAAAGATGCACTTTCTTACACTGGAGTCTGCACTTTTTTGTTCTCTTGCACAGTTTGCATCCATGACGCGAGAAAAAAGCGTATAAAGTACACAATTTTCATGAAAAAAGTCGTTGACAAACCGCGCCGGAATCAGTACTGTATAAAGGAAAGAATGCAAAATATTACCGGAAAGGAGGCTCCGCTATGAAGAGCAGCCATCGTTTCCCGCTGCGGCGGCAGATCATGTGGGGGATGCGCTTTTTTACCATCCTTACCTCGCTGGCCGTGGGCGCGGCGCTGTTCATCCTCTCCAACCAATATGTGCGCGCCAACGCCCTGCAGGCAGCAGAGTTCAACCTGCGTCTGGTGGCTACCTCCATCGAGACCAGTCTGGAAAGCGCCGATGCTCTTTTGAACTGGGCTTCCATCGACAGCACCGTGCGGCGGTACATCTCGCAGGAAAATATCAACGGCACCCAGACCATTGCCGCCTACGAAGCCGTGCAGGAAAAATACTATTCCAGCACCCTGTACAGCCATATCCTCCGCTTTTTTATTACCAATGAGAACGACCGGCATTTGCAGTTCGGCACGCTGAACTCCTCGGCGGCGCTCAACCGCACCAGCATAAAGCAGTTTCTCCCCAAGGGGTACGGGATGCAGTTCACCACCGACCCGCTGCTGCCCGGCAGTCCGGGCTGCATCGCCCTCAGCCAGCCTGTCCGCTGCGGCAAGGGCCCCTTGCACCGGGGCAGCACCTACCTTGCGCTGGACACCGCCATTATCACCGACCCGGCCGCGGGCTACAGCCTGACCGACGGCAGCGCCCTGTACTGGGAGATGGGCAGCCGCCTGTGGCAGATCGAAAACGGCAGCCTGACCGAGATCGAAAATCCGCTGCGGGAGGTGGACTACACCCTGCGCACCGGCAGCAATAACGGCGTGACAGAGCAGACCGCATGGCAGGGCAAGGTGCAGCTGGACGGCCAGAGGTATTATGTAGTCAAGGTAATACTGAACGGCCGCAGCGCGGCGCTGGTACAGCTTTTGCCCGCAAATACCTTTTTGCTGCACTACGGCGTGTACCTGTGGCTGGTCGCCCTTGGCACTGCCATCATCTGGGGACTGAGCTTTTTGATGCAGCACTGGCTGGAGCGGGTCATCACCCGCCCGGTGGAGGCGCTGCAAAAACGCATCGAGACCGTGGGCAGCGGCAACTTTGCCCCCGACCGCACGGTGGAGTGGAACAACGAGCTGGGCGACATCGGCCGGGGCATCAACCAGCTGGCAGAGAACGTGGACAGCCTGATGACCCGCCGGGTGGAGGACGAACGCCGCAAGCAGGAGCTGGAATACCGGATGCTGCAAAACGAGGTGAACCCGCACTTTATCTACAACACCCTCAACAGCATCCGCTGGATGGCCACCATCCAGCACGCACCCGGCATTGCCGAGATGGTCACCGCCTTTGCGCGGCTGACTAAGAGCATCTCCAAGGGCACCCAGAAGCTGGTGCCTTTGCAGGAGGAGCTGGCACTGCTCAACGATTACTTTACCATCCAGCAGTACCGCTACGGCGGCGACTTGGAAATTGAGGTTTCCCGCATTGAAAGTGAGACCCTTTGCCGGGACTGCATGATCCCCCGGTTCACCTTGCAGCCGCTGGTGGAAAACGCCATCTTCCACGGGCTGGAGCCCAAGGGCGGCCACGGCAGCGTGCTGCTGGATATCTCCACCGACCCGGATACCGGGGACGTACTGCTGCGCATTACCGATGACGGCGTGGGCATGCCGCCGGAGCTGGTGGCTCACCTTCTGGACGAGCCCGCCGAGGGTGCCGAAAAGGCTGAAAAGTTCCGTCATGTCGGCCTGTGGAACGTGAACCGCCGCATCCGGTATTCCTTTGGCGAGGGTTACGGCCTGACCATTGAAAGCGAAGAGGACGTGGGCACCGAGGTCACCATCCGGCTGCCCTATCAACAGAAAGGAGACACCCATGCTGCGGATATTACTGGTGGATGATGAGCCGTTGGTGCTCATCGGCCTGCAAGGGATGCTGGAATGGGAAAAGCTGGGCTATACCGTCTGCGGCACCGCCCGCAACGGCAAGCTGGCGCTGGAACTCATTGAGCGGGAGAAGCCGGATATCGTCATTGCCGACGTAAAAATGCCGGTGATGGACGGGCTTACCCTTGCCCGCACCTGCCGGGAACGCAGCGCCCTGCCCGCCTTTATCATGCTGACCAGCTTTGAAGAATTTGATTACATCAAGCAGGCCATGGGTGCCGGGGTGGTGGATTATCTGGTCAAGCTGGACCTGACCCCCGAGAACCTGCAAACCGCCCTTGCCAAGGCCGCCGAAAAGGTAAAAAAGGAGCGTGCTTTGCTGGGCGAATTGTCGGCACAGGAAAATCTTGCCGAGAGTGTGCGCAGCTATCAGGAGCGTTTTTTCGTGCGGCTGTACGCCGGGCTGTTCCCGGACGAAGCCGCATTGGAGCAGCCTTTGCAGCACATGGAGCTGAACCTTGCAAGCGACGCCTACCTTGTAGCCAGCTGCGAGATCATCGCCAACACCGCCCTTACCCCCGCCCAGCAGCTGAAGCTGAGTTTTTCCTGCGGGCGGATGCTGGAGACCACCCTGCAAAACTACCTGCCCTGCTATGTGACCGGGGCGGATGCCATGCGCTGCAATGTGCTGTTCTGCCTGACCGATGCTCAGTGTCAGAAATATCGGACGGTACTGCGCCCGCTGCTGGAACGCGCCAGCCAAATTCTATACAACTATTTCACGGTACGGCTGCTCTGGGCGGTAGGCCGCCCCACCGGCTCCCTGCTGGGGCTGGCGCGCCGCTGCCGGGAAAACGCCCATTTGCAGCCCCTGCTCACGGTGGAACAGCCCATCCAGTTCGTGGAGGTCAACGAGGGCGACGCCACCGCCGGGAAGATGCAGGTGGTGGCACAGGTGCAGGAGTACATCCAGAGCCACCTTTCCGAGCGGCTGACGCTGGCCGATGTGGCGGCGGTGTTCAATTTTTCGCCCAACTACCTCAGCCAGCTGTTCGGCAAATACGGCGACAGCGGCTTTGTGGAGTACATTACCGAGACCCGCATCGCTGCGGCGAAGGAGATGCTGGAACAGGGCGATTTGAAAGTATACGAGATCGCTGAGAAACTGGGGTACGAGAGCGCCTTTTATTTTTCCAAGGTGTTCAAAAAGGTCACGGGGCTCAGCCCGCGGGAATACCAGCAAAGTATTTAAAATCGGAGGCTTTTATGATGCAGGAACAACTTGCCCATCTGCCGGAATTTCTTCCCGATTACCGGCCCTTTCCCCCTGCCAAGGAACGCACCGCATGGCAGGGGCTGCCCCTGCGGGCAAAGCAGCGCTTTTTGCAGGCGGGGGAAGCCGCGCTGCAAACGCCCATTGCGCCCCTGCCGCTCTCGCTCTGGCTGGATTTCACCCACACTGGGCGGCGCACCCCATGGGAGACGGCTTACTTCTCCCGCCGGGCGCGGCTGTGCGCGCTGGTAAGTGCCGAGTGTGTGGAGCACAAAGGGCGCTTTCTTGGCGCCATTGCAGATACCGTATGGGCGATCTGTGAGGAAAGCGCATGGCAGCTGCCCGCCCACAACAGTTACATCCGGGACACCCCGCAGCTGCCCCTGCCGGACACCACCCGCTCCATCGTAGATTTATTTGCCGCCGAGACCGGCGCGCTTCTGGCGCTGACCCGGTACTTACTGCCGGACGAGCTGGACACCGCCGCGCCGGGCATCACGGCGCGGGTAGCACAGGAGCTGGATACCCGCATTCTGATGCCCTATTTTACAGATCACTTCTGGTGGCTGGGCAACGGCGCGGAGCCTATGTGTAACTGGACGAGCTGGTGCACCCAGAATGTGCTGCTCACGGTCTTTCTGCTGCCCACCACGCAGCAGCAGCGAAAAGCTGCCGTGAAACAGGCGGCCTACAGCCTCGACTGCTTTTTGAAGGATTACGGCGCGGATGGCTGCTGCAACGAGGGCGCGCAGTATTACCGCCACGCCGGGCTGACCCTGTGGGGCTGCCTTGAAATTTTATCCAGCATTGTGCCGGAGGCCTTCTCTCCCCTGTTCCATGAGCCTAAAATCAAAAACATTGCAGAGTACATCTGCAATGTCCATGTGGAAGGGCCTTACTACCTGAACTTTGGCGATTGCAGCCCCCTTGCCGGGCGGTGCGGTGCGCGGGAATACCGCTTTGGGCAGGCTGTGGGCAGCGATGCCCTGCAAGCCCTTGCGGCGGCAGACTTCCGCGCCGATGCCGACCCCGACCATTTGCAGAACCCGGACGGCAGCACCCACATCAACCTGTGGTACCGGCTGACCACCGCCTTTGCAGAAGAAGAAACGGTGGCGTACTCCGCAACGCCCCGGAATCATTTAACGGTGTGGTACCCCAGCGTGGGCGTCTATACCGCGCGGCAGGGCAGCTGGGTGCTGGGTGCAAAGTTCGGCTCCAACGGCGACAGCCACAACCACAACGATACCGGCAGTATTACCGTGTACAAGGACGGCAGACCGTTCCTGATCGATATCGGAGTGGAGAGCTACACCCAAAAGACCTTCAGCCCCCAGCGGTATGAGATCTGGACCATGCAGAGCGCATGGCACAATCTGCCTACCTTTGACGGCGTGCAGCAGCTGCCCGGCGCGGAATACGCCGCCCGGGAGGTGTGCACCGATAAAAACAGCATTACCGGCGAGCTGGCGGGCGCGTACCCTCCCATCCCGGGGCTTACCACCTACCGCCGCAGCGTATCCGTCAGCGAACAGGGCATCACTCTGCGGGACGAGACGGACTATCCCGGCACAGTAGACCTGACCCTGCTCACCGAACAGCAACCCGTCCCCACTGCGGACGGCTTTGCGGTGGGCACACTGGGCGGCATCCGCTTTGACCCGGACGCCGCAACGGCTGCTGTTACGGCGGTGCCTATCACCGACCCGCGCCTGCGCACCGCATGGCCGGAAACGATCTATAAGATCACCCTGCATTTCCAAAAAATGCTGAACTTCGAACTGTACTAAGGAGAACTGCCATGGAAACCATCAAGCTGAAAATTCTGGACGAAGCCGGCCACACCCTGATGACCTGTGACGCTGACACCGCCGTATCCCTTGTTTACACCAACTGCTACAAGCCCGGCGACCGGGTGGCGCTGGAGATCGACCATCCCGGGCAGTACTGCGTCATTCAGTTCGAGGACACCATGCCCGAAGCCCTTGTGTATGTGGTCAAGCGGGAGATCAACTTCCACATTCCCTTCGGGGAGCAGGCCATCACCTACTCGCCCAAGAGCTTTGTGGGCAGCCGTCACGTCATCCGGGCGCGCCTTGCGCTGCCGGAGGAAATCGCCGCCCGGCGAAACTTGGCCTTCAACTGCTATGACGAGCACGGCGACACCGGTTTTTACCCCCACGCCAGCGCCAACGTGGAAACGCGCGGCGAGGCGGTGTTTGCCGCCCGCAACGCCATCGACGGCATTTTTGAGAACAGCGCCCACGGCGAGTATCCCTACCAGAGCTGGGGCGTCAACCGCGACCCGGGCGCAGCCCTGACGCTGGATTTTGGCAGGGAAGTACTGCTGGATGAGCTGCGCATCACCGAGCGGGCAGATTTTCCCCACGACAACTACTGGGTCAAGGCCACGGTGGAATTTTCCGACGGCAGCAGGTTGGACATCCCGCTGGTGAAAAGCGCCAAGCCCCAGAGCGTGGCCTTTGAGCCCAAGCGGGTGCGCAGCCTTGTGCTGAAAGACCTCATTCAGGCCGAGGGGACTTCCCCCTTCCCTGCCCTGACCCAGATCGAAGCCTTTGGCACCGAGGTGAAGTAAAATGAGCATCTACAATGCCCTTTATGGGCGGGACGGCCACGGCGTAGGCCCAAACGAGCCGGAGAAAAAAGGCTTTGCACGCTTTTGCCAGATGGTCGGCCGCGACCTCGGCCAGCTGCTGGGCACGAACCTGATGGTCTGCGTGCTCTGCCTGCCCGCTGCGCTGGGGGTCTCGCTGGGCGTGACCCTGCTCTCCCTGCCGCTGACGGTGGTGTGCAGCGCAGTGACCGGCCTGCTGGTCGGCCCTGCCATGGTGCTGCTGGCAGACTGTGCCCTGCGCAGCTTGCAGAACGCCCCCTCTCAGTGGCTGCCCCGGGCAAAGCAGACCCTAGCCGCCCATTGGAAAGCCGCCTGCGGCTTTGGCTGCATTGGCACGCTGGTGCTGGGGCTGCTGTGCTTTGTATCGGCCTTTGTGTTTGAAGCCGCCGCGCAGCAGGGGTATTACCCCGGGCTTGCCATTCTCGTTTTTCTGGCGCTGGATTTTCTGGTGCTGGCGGTTCTGGCTACGCTTTGCGCTGCCGTTCTGCCGCTGCAACTGCCCGCCCCGGACAGCCTGCTGCGCCGGGCGGGCAGGCTGCTGGCTGCCGCCCCGGCGCGCTGCGTCCTGGCAGGCGTTCTCATGCTGGCGGGCATCGGCGGCATGATCTTGCTGTTCCCGGTCAGCGTGTTCTGGGCGGTGCTGTTCGGCTTCTGGCTGCCGGGGCTGGCAGCGATGCAGACCCTGTTCCCGGTTTTGCGGCAGGAATACGGCGTAGAGGTGCGCAGCATCCCGCGCCCGGCAGCGCCGGATAAGCCCCTGACCGCACAGGAGCAGAAAAAGCGCTCCCGCGCCAACTGGTGGTATTACAACTGGGGCATCGTGGCGGTGGCGGCAATGGTCATTGTGAGCGTAGCGTATGTGGCGCACGGTCTGCTGACCACCGTAGACCCGGACTATACCGTGGCGGTGGTCACGGCAGATGCTTTGCCGGACGAGGCCGTGCAGCGCCTGCAGACTGCGCTGGCAGACTATGCGGAGGATGCTAACGGGGACGGGGCGGTCATCGTGCAGATAAACAACTACACATGGAGCGCCGATGCCGCCCTGACCGACATGAACGGGCAGATGGCCGGTGCCACCCAGATAAACACCGACCTTGCTAGCGGCGAGAGCAAGATCTGGATCTTGGATGACCCGGAGGGCTTCGAACAGGCCTATGAGGCACTGAGCGAAAAGCTGGGCGCGGAATGGCAGACAAAGCTTATCCCGTGGCGCAGCCAGCCCGCCCTTTCCGAGCTGGAACTGGGCAGCTACAACACTGCCGCCGATGGCAGCCAGACTGTTGATATCCAGAGCCGCTTTGCCGGGTACAGCGTGGCAGTGTTTGATGCTTCAGATGCGTTGTGGCAGGCGCTCAATTCGTAAACAGAAACGACCGTCCGTTCTCTTTTTGTTTATGTGGTATTCTATACACAGAAAAATAGACGGAGGCATACCGCCATGAATCCCCATACCACGCTGAATCTTGCCAAGATTGCTCTGTGCGCGGTGGAAACCGTACTGAGGAATACTTCGCCCGGTGCAGAGGACTATCCCCCAGCCAGTTGAATAAAATAACAACGCTGCAAGTGCTTATCGTCAGGCTGTTACAGATGCAGCAGCATAAAATGGACATTTCTTCAATAAAAAAATCAAGTAGACTTCAATTTGAGCAAGATAGTAAGACTTCTTATGCTTTACCGTCATAAATTTTTCAAAATCATCTTGACGCACCTTTCGAAACATGATATTCTCTGTCACAAATCTCACTGATTTTGTGGATTGGTTTGAAACCATCCACAAGATGTGGTCGTGTTCATTTTGAACACTGCCTCGCCGTGGATCATCCCTAAAAGATCAACCGCCCCGCAACACACCCGATTCATTTTGCCGCCGATTCACCCGACAAAATCATCGCTGCGCTGCGTGGGCGGTATTTTTCTTTTTCACAAATAAAATCTTATGTA
>OGUC01000955.1_pt1 | contig 12575 bp, 10 predicted proteins | sample 1573701 | NCBI WGS metagenome assembly OGUC01 (sample SAMEA2582017, study PRJEB24529) | metagenome | biome: Human gut stool | place: China | collected 2011
CCGGGCTCTCCATAAAAGACAAACCTCTTGGACCTAACCGTTCAAGAGGTTTTGTCGTATCTGAAGCGCCCAAAATAAAACCTCGGCATTGAGGCCGAGGCTTTGGATTTTCACACGTTAGAAGAATGTCAGCGGAGAAGCAAGATTCTTCAATAAAGCAATCACACTGTAAGCTGAGGATTTGCTGTTCTTCTTGTTTTCCGGATCCGGCTGAGAAACGAAGAAGAGCTCGGAATGCATGATGTCATTGGACAGCGTGATTCTGTGGCTGACTTCAGTGATACCGGGTTTGCTGATTAGACGGACTTTGGCATCAGTTGCCTCTGTTGCCAATGCCGTTGCAACGGAAACGTTAACGTTTCTCGGGAAGCCGCGGATGGCGTCATGAACATTACCGTCGAAAATCAGCTGTTCTTCTGTCTGAGAGACGGTCTTACCTTCCATGTAAGGCGTGCCGATATAGCTTTCAGGCGGTTTGATACTTTCGATCTGGACTTTAGGATTGCCGACGACAGCGTATGTTTCCATTAAGTCCATACCGCCGATAGCGCCGCTTGTGATGTAGATCTTTCTTTCGTATTGACGGGCAACGCGAACTAAGTGATCTCTAAATTTCTCGTCATCCAAGGCACCGACAGAAGAAATAACCAGATCAGCTCCGGCTTCGAGAATTTCTTCCGCATACATTTCTACAGCTTCAATACCGGCAAACTCAACAACAATATCCGGGGCTAGTTCAAGCATATCATCAACTGTATACGCAGCACGGCCGCCGACACGATTGGCTAATTCAACGGCATGTTCGTGGTTCTTGGCGCAAACAGAAGTAACGAAATAATCGTTGCCTAAATGCTTCGGAGCGTTCAGGCAGAAGATTTGGCTCTGCGCTCCGCATCCCAAAACGGCTAATTTTTTCATTTTTTGTTCCCATCAGATAGATTAAGCCTATCCATTCTACATGGAGGAGAAATACATTTTTACGAAAGTGGGCGCAAATGTGGTCAAAGTTGTGCTTGATTTGATGCACTTTTCTTCAAGAACGATTTTCCAAAGTTAGTCAGAGGAATACCGACTTTTTCAATGCTTTCGGCAATTTCGGATATACATTCTTTTGCTTCTTCGTTGAGACCTTTATCCGACTTAGGCCAAAAAACTGAGAAAGGAATAGTAAGCGGAACATCTATCGGGATCGCTTTGCAGTCATCACTGACGCTAATCGCAGCAAGAAGATCAGTAATATGCACACCGGCGTTTCGTTTAACCATGCGAAGAGCGACCTGCGTTGAGGAAATTTCACCGACAACTTGGTCTTCCGAGAGGTTCGGCGTCAGAGTATCGGTCAGCTTCCTTTCAAGCATGTCATGAGAAAGAAGGATGAAGTTTTCGTCTCTGTAGTCAGAAGGCGCTACGATATCTTTGGCGGACAAAGGGTTTTGTTTGGAGACAACTAACCGCATCGGAAGCTGGGCCATGATCCGTTTTTCTAAATCATCATGATCTGAAAGAAGCGTTCCGAATCCGATGTCAAACGGGTGAGAGTATTTGGAGTAGTACATGTCTCGACTGTCATGAATATCAATTGTCACTTTTAGGACTTTTTCATGACGTTTGAGTACCTTGGTGATCGCGGGGAGAGTCACGTCGCTGCAATGCCTGGCCATTACCGCAGTCCGAAGCAAACGTCTTTTTGCTTTCCGGTGCGCGGAATAATCCTCAAGGACTTTCCACGCTTTCATGGCTTCATGGGCTACCCGATAAAAATTACTTCCTTCCTCAGACAAAACAAGCTGTTTATTCCCTCGCTCAAATAATTTGACGCCAAGACGGTCTTCCAGTTGAGAAAGCATGCGGCTCGCCGCGGAAGAAGAGAGGTTTAATTTATTTGAAGCTGCGAGCAGGGATCCGCTTTCGGCAATAGCACAAAAGAGTTTGACGGCTCTAGATTTCATTTCCATTTTTGCAACTCGGAGCTTAATAATTGCACTTTACGAAATATACATAAAAACTCATAATGTCGCCATAGCAAAACGGATCTTCTCCTGTTTTTGCTTGAAATGGATCATCTTGGCCGCCTTCTTCTTGGAGGGCGGTTTTTTTTCGTGTGAATCGGGCGAAGTGCGTGAAATTTTTGGAGTTTGAAAAAAAGAATCCTTTATCCCGAGTCAGGGCATGACTTAACAATAATTAGAACTTCTTCTTAAGGACAAACTACAATAAGAGGGATGCCCCTTGTGGGAGAAGAAGGCAGAAACAGATAAATAGGTCCCGAATTCAGAATTCTCAGCTCCAAGGCTTAGGCTCCGTGATTCTGTTTCAATAAAGAAAGGTAGAAATAATCGTGCTAGAACTTCAAATTAAAGATCTTTGCGTCGCTTTCAACGGCAAGGAAATCCTCCATAACATTACCTTTGACATTGAAAACGGAGCCTTCATCGGGATTGTTGGACCTAGCGGAGCAGGAAAAAGCACGCTTTTAAAACAAATCAACAGATTGGATCCGAGTAAAACAGGCGGCTCAATTCTTTGGCGCGGAAAAGATGTCGATGATTACGACGTCCATGAATTAAGACGTAACCTTGCTTACGTATTTCAAAAAGCCGTTATGTTTGACGGGACGACTGAAGAGAACATCAAGCTTTCATTGAAGTATGGAAATGAATTTAAACCGGAAGAAATTGAAGCGCTTTATCAAACTGTTTTAGAAGAGGCGAGTATTTCGCAAGATATTCTCGATACCCCGGCACAGGATTTGTCCGGCGGCCAGCAGCAGCGTGTCGGTATTGCCCGTGTATTGCTCATGGGATCTCCTGTTTTACTTCTTGATGAGCCGACCGCATCTTTGGACGTCGAGACAAGTAATAAGTTCTGCCAAACCTTAAAACAGCTGAAGGGCGGTCCGGCAGCAAAAGACGGAAAAAAACGGACTTTCCTGATGATTACCCATCGACTCGAAGAAGCCAAATTCTTAGCAGACAAAATTTTGATGATTGAATCCGGGCATGTAGTGGAATATACAGACTGTGAGACATTTTTTACGCATCCTCAGACGCAGCGCGCCGCAGACTTTTTGAAAGCTCAGAATTTGTAGAATATCCGCAGCGGAAAGGAAACCTGTCACGTTCGGCAGGTTTTTTGTTTCTTACGACCGTTAATTTTGTCGTGAAAAGAAAAACATACACGACACCAAATGTCGTATCGCGAGCCAAAATCTAATCATACGGTCAATTCATCTCAAAGGGAAAACAATGAGACTCCTTCATACCTCTGACTGGCATCTTGGAAAAAGATTATTCGATAAAGAACGTTACGATGTTTTTGAAAATTTTTTGACGTGGCTGTTGAGTACGATTCGTAAAGAACGTGTGGATACGTTAATTGTTGCCGGCGATATTTTTGACACCGCAGTTCCGACGAACAAAAGCCTTAGGCTCTATTACGATTTTTTATCTCATCTTTCCGGCAGCGGCTGCCGACATGTTGTGATTGTTTCCGGGAATCATGATTCACCGACGCTGCTTGAGGCACCGAAAGAAATCTTGGCGAGTCTCGGTGTGCACGTCATAGGCGGAGCAGAAAATCCGGAGAACGAAGTTATCGAGTTAAAAGATTCTTCCGGAAAACTTGAAGGTGTTGTTTGTGCTGTTCCTTTCCTTAGAGAAAGAGATATCTTGCGTTTAAAGGATGACTCTACGCTTTCCCGCAGCGAAGAGATTCAACTGGCGGTTGAGAACCACTACAAGAACGTTGTTAAAAAAGCCATTGACAAGATGGAGCCAAAAGGGTTCCGCTTAGTGCAACGGGTCATCTCTTTACGGTCGGATCTCCTAAAGGAGAAGACGTTAATGAGCTTTATATCGGGGCAACAGGGGCCGTGCCGGTAAGCATCTTTCCGTCCGAAATCGATTATCTGGCGCTCGGACACATCCACCGAGCTTACAGCATCGGCGGTGATAAAACCCGCAATTACTCCGGAGCACCGATTTCCTTTACCTTTGAAGAAGCCAATCTTGAAAAACTCGTTCGTTTAGTAGATTTCGAGCCCGATGAAATTAAAGTGACAGATATTCCGGTGCCTAAATTTGACAAGCTTGTGAGTGTTCAAGGAAGTCAAACGGAAATTACCGCGAAGCTAAAAGAGCTCATTGCGCAGGATAAAAAGATTTTGGTCGAGGTAATCCATACAGGGAAAACCGATGCGATTAACTTGACCGGTGAAGTTGCGGATCAGACTTCCGGAACCAAGATTGAAGTCTTAAGAATCTTCGACGAAACCAAGAAAGCCAATTGTTTGGCCAATGATGCAGAAGAGATGGAGATCGGGGAGCTAACTTGGGAGAACGTCTTCGAAAAGAAACTGAAAAATGAGACGTTTGAGGGAGAAGTATCCGAGGAGGAACTTTGGAATGCATATAGAAATGCCTATTTCCAAATTTCTGAGTTCGCTGATGTGAACGCTCAATAACGGATTCAAGGAAGAAAAATGCAAATACTCAAACTCTCATTTGAAAATATCAATTCCTTGAAGGGCGCCTGGACTATTGATTTTCAAGCACCGGATTTTCGCTCCGGCATTTTTGCGATTGTCGGCCCGACCGGTAGCGGTAAGACTACGATTTTGGATGCAATTTGTTTGGCCCTTTACGGACACACGCCCCGTATCGGCTCGATTACTCAGAATGCTAACGAAGTCATGAACCGAGACTGCGACAGCTGTCGGAGCAGTTTGGAGTTCCAAACACTTAGCGGACGTTATCGTGCGACCTGGAGTCAAAAGAAACAGAAGAACTTTGATAAGACCGGCAAATACGGACAAGTGGTGTCCACAATGGAAAAGTTTGAGGACGGCTGCTGGATTCCCATTACCGACGGAAGCAAGGTAACGAGTAAAAAGCAGGAAGTCCAAAAAATCATCGGTCTAAGTTTCGATCAATTTAAGCGCTCTGTCATGCTTTCTCAGGGTGGCTTTGCGGCTTTCCTTAAATCGAAACCGAATGAAAAAGCACAAACGCTTGAACAGATCACAGGAACTCAGATTTATTCACTCCTCTCCACAAAAGTTTACGATCTCGCCGAAGAACAAAAGAAGCTTTTCGAGGACAAGCAGAGAGAAGTCGAACTCAGTCCGGTCCTTGACGATGCTGTCGTCCTAACGAAGCAGGAGCAGTTGAAAGGTATAACTGAAGAGGCAAAAGTCCTTGAAACTCAAATAAGCAAAATTGAAAAAGAATCTCGCTGGATTAGTGAGACTGCCGAGCTTAGGAATCAGTTTTTAAGGGTAAAGGCCGAGCTTGAAAGTTTGAAGGAAAACCGGAATGAATTCTTCCGGAAGGAAAATGTTGTCCGACTTGCAGAACATGCTCAAAATATTCTTCCAATATTTAACACGCTAATCGATAAGCAATCACTCCGTGAAGACTCGATCAAAGAGAAGTCTGCTGCGGAGAACGAATTAGTTAACGCGACAAAGTCTCTTAAAGAGAAGGACTTCAATTTCAAGGCAGCAGAGGAGGCCTTGAACAATGAGAACCTTCAAAAACCGAAGAAATTAGCCCTGTTCTCGCAAATCGAGTCCTTGGACGCCGAAATTTCTCCGCTTATAAAATCCAGCAGACTCGCACAAGAAGAAAAAATTAAATTAGAAAACGAGACTGCCGATTGTAAGGATCATCTCAATAAAGCCAAAGAGGATATACGGAAGTTAGAAGAAGACCGTGAGAAACGAGACCTTGAGAGAAAAGAAGATATTAAAGGCGCATTTCTTTATCAGCGGAAGGACGAATTAAGGGACTGCAAAATCACCGCCGAAACCCTTTCAGCAGCATTAGCAGACGCCGAAGGAAAAGCAGATAAAGCAAGCGAGACCGTCAAATCACAGGAAAAAGAAGCAGAGGCGCTCAGAATCCGGAAGGAAAAAATAGCTTCAGTAATTGAGGCGGACAAAGTATTACTTAAAGAAGCGGAAAAGCGTTTAAGTGAAATTCTTGACGGAAAGACCCTCGATGAACTTACGCAAGAGCAACTGAGCTTTTCAGAGCAAATTCCGTTGCTTGAAGCCGTCAAATCTGCGCTCAAAGCCGTCTGTGACCAAAAAGAGGAAATCGTCCGTCAAGAAGATGTGATGCAAAGGGACTCGGCCGAACTGGACAATTGGAGCAGCAAAAAAGAGGGGTATGAAAAGGAAATCCAGTCGCTAACTTCAAGGCAGGAGGAACTCGAGGCTTTAGTTCAAATTGACGAATTGACTAAGGTTCGAGCTGAGTTGAAGGAAGGGGAACCTTGTCCGGTATGCGGCTCACTGGAGCATCCTTTTGCGGCAAACCTTCCGCCGGAGGTTGCGACGGCAAAAGAGCGTCTGGCCGTTGTGAAGGAAGAATCGACGGATCTACAAAAAAATCAGAAAGAAGCTGATAGGAAAATTGACGTTCTTAAAGATCGGATCCTTGTTTCTGAAAAACGTCTGAAAGAACTTCGGAAGAATTTGGATTTGGCCGAAGAAGAGCTGACGCTGAAATGCGGCAGAGCTGGTCTGACACGTGAAGGCGTAACGGAAGAGGCAGCGGCGGTTTTGATAACTAAGAAGGAAAGCCTTCTTATCGATATCAAAAAACGTATTGCCAAAGCAAGAGACGCGGAATCCAAAGCAGCCGCTGCAAAAGAAAAAATTGCCGGTACAACAGAAGAGCTTCATCGGGCTGAGATGGTCTTCAGCAATGCCCAAACGAAGTTTGAGTCAGCAAAAAGCTTACTGGCGCAAGCTCAAACCGGCAGAGAAAAAGCAAGGACAGAGCTTGAGCAGTTTTGGCGAAAAACAGCTAAAGAGTACGGCTCTGTCATCACGGACGGAGAGCTTTTTGCCCATAATCCCGAACTCTTCAAACGTTGGATTGCTAAGGCAGCTAAGTACGAAGAGCTTCTGGAATCGTGCAGAGAAATTGAGAATAGTTTAGCGATCAAAAAAGGCACTTTGCCCGGACTCGTCGAAAGCGTTGAGCGTTTGGAGAAAAGCTCTCGGGAAAAATCAGATCAGGCGGCTGAGTTACAGACTGAACTGAAGACGAAGCAGTTACAACGCGATAAGCTTTTCGGAACCAAGTTGGTAGAAATCGAGCGGAAGGCCTACGAACGTTTGCTCTCGCAGTTGGCAGAGGCAAAAGACCAAGCCTACGAAAATCTTTCGAAAGCCCGAAGCGTTCAGGCCGCTGCGGAACAAAGACTTAAAACTGCTGAACAGCGTTCAGCTGAGGCTGAAAAAAATCTTCTTTCAGCAAAGACGGAGTGGACGGATGCCCTTAAAAAGGAAAAATTTGAATCCGAAGAGGATTGGAGAAGAGCTCGTTTAGATTCTGAAGCGATTAATGCCCTTCACAAAGAAATCACGGATTACACGGCCCAATCCCGCAGTGCTGCGGACCGCTTTAGTGAAGCTGACAAGAAGTTGGCAGAAAAAGAATCTCAGAAACTAACGGACAAATCGCTTGAGGTTTTGGAAGCAGAAAAACGTGAGGCTTCTGCTGAGAAAGAGAAGCTTCTGGAACAGAAAGGCGAGCTGCAGAAAGAACTGAAAACTGACGAGGAGGCACGCATCAAGCGGGCAGGCATAGAAGACGAATTAAAGAAACTGAAACATCAGGTTGCAGTCTGGGATCGTCTCAACACGCTCGTCGGATCGAGCAGCGGAGACAAGTATCGGAGATATGTGCAAAGTTTGGTGCTTTTGACATTGCTTAAAAATGCCAATGTTGAATTGACCAAGCTCCACAGTCGATACCGCTTGGCTAAAGGCGGAGGAGACATGGAAATCAAAGTCATTGACTCAGACTTGGCTGATCAGGAGCGTCCTACGGACAACCTCTCCGGCGGTGAAACCTTTATCGTCAGTTTGGCGCTTGCTTTAGGTCTGGCCCAAATGGCCAGCAACAATGTCCGAATTGATTCGCTCTTCTTGGATGAAGGTTTCGGAACACTTGACGATGACTCTTTGGAAAAAGCGCTTAATGCTTTGAGCAGCTTGAATGCGCAAGGGAAAACGGTCGGTCTGATTTCTCACGTGGATCAGATCAAAGAGAGAATCCCCAGTAAGATTGTTGTGAAACGATCGGCTCAACCCGGAGTCAGCCGGTTGGAAGGTGCCGGAGTGAAACACAGCTGGAGTTAACGCTAACCGCAAATAGATTTCGCGCCTTTCGGATGCTCAAAACCATTCGAAAGGCGCTTTCTTTGCCTAAAACCCACTAAGATAGACGTCGTATCTGATCGGTAGTTTTATGAAGATTTCGACAAACCAAGCCACTTTGATCGGCTGTATTTCTCCGATTTTTTGGGGACTGAGCGTCTCGCTTGTAAGGACGCTTTCTGAGACGCTGGGCGTCGGAAAAGGCTTGGCCATCAATTATCTGATTGCCTTAGTTTTCGTATTTCTGCTATTCGGCGTTCCGAATCTGAAAGCTATGCCGCTGAAGTATTACATCTGCGGCTTGGGCTGCGCTATCGGCACCTCCATGACTTTTGCGTTCTCTCTTGGCTTGGCTAAAGACGGGACACAGACTATGGAGGTCGGCATGATTAATTATTTATGGCCGACATTGACGATTCTGTTTGCCGTTCTTTTTAACGGTCAAAAAGCAAAATGGTGGGTCGGCATTGGAATGCTGCTCGCGATCTACGGCATTTTTGTTGTTCTCTCGGGTAACTTGCTGATTGACTTCCGTGCAATGTGGAGCCACATCACCAGCAATCCCATCAGCTATTTTCTAGCACTGTGGGCAGCCATTTTTTGGGCAGCTTATTCGAACTTCACGAGAGCCTGGGCGAAAGGACAAAATCCGACCACGCTGATCTTTGCTTTAGATGCCATATTCTTTAATGCGATTTGGCTTTTGGATCTTGCGCCTTCTTACCCTTGGAATACTAAGGGGGTCTTATTTGCTGTCGGCTCTGCTTTGATCATGGGCGCGGCTTATGGAATGTGGACCTTCGGTGTTCAGAAAGGCCGTATTGAAATCATGTCGATCATGTCTTATTTCACACCGGTTTTGTCCTGTATTTTCGCTTCATTCCTCATCGGCGCCAAGCTGACTCACGAATTTTGGGTCGGCGTCTCCATCGTCGTCCTCGGCTCCTTTATCTGCTGGGCGGCGACACGAGAAAAACATCGTTCTCCGAATTAGGCCTTAAGAAAAGAGATTCGTGCGCGTGTAATTTTTTGCGGCGTAGAATAAAAAAGTAACGGGTACCGTTATTTTTATTGATTGAGGGTTTCATGAGTAAAACTGTCCTTGCATTGGCTCTTTTGTCCGTTTGCACTTTGGCAAATGCCCACTTCGGAAGTGTGATCCCGGATAAGCAAATCGTTTCGGATCCCAAAGACTCTACACTGACGATTACGGCAGCATTCAACCATCCGATGGAACAAGCGGGCATGACCATGGAGAAACCTAAAAATTTCTCCGTGATTGTCGACGGAAAGAAAACCGATTTAACGAATACTCTGCAGAAGACTCAGGTCTTGGACAAAGACGCTTGGATAACGCAATACAAAGTTGCACGTCCCGGCTGCTATAAATTCGTACTCGAGCCTCAGCCTTATTGGGAACCGGCTGAAGATAAGTTCATTATTCATTACTCCAAAGTCATGGTTCCGGTCTTCGGTGTGGACGATGACTGGGATGCTCCGACCGGTGCAAAAACCGAAATTCTTCCGCTCACTCGTCCTTTCGGAAACTACGTCGGCAATGTATTCCGCGGTCAGGTGATTTTGAACGGCAAACCCGCTCCGGATACGATGGTGGAAGTTGAGTTCTACAACGTTGATCATCGCATCAAAGCCCCGAACGACATCTTTATTACACAGCAGGTCAAAACCGATAAAAACGGTGTCTTCTCTTATGCCGTACCTTGGGAAGGCTGGTGGGGATTTGCCGCTTTGAATGATGCGGACTTCAAGATTAAAAAAGACGGCCAGGATAAGGATGTGGAACTCGGTGCCGTGCTTTGGACAGAATTCGTCAATCCGTCATTTAAGTAATGCATATTGCTGAAGGTGTACTCTCCGCACCCGTTTTAATCACCGGTGCGGTTGTGGCTGCCGCAGGCGTCGCCTACGGACTAAAGAAGATTCAGGCGAATCATTTCATGTTGGCCGGGCTTCTCGGGGCAGCGTTTTTTGTTGCGAGCCTCATCCACGTGCCGATCGGTTTTTCCAGTGCCCATTTGATTCTGAACGGTTTTTTGGGCGTTGTCCTCGGCTGGGCGGCTTTTCCCGTGATTTTTGTGGCTTTACTCTTACAAGCTGTCTTGTTCCAGTTCGGAGGATTTACCGTACTCGGCGTCAACACCGCCACTATGGGTCTCGGAGCGCTGGCGGCATACGGGATCTTTTATGCTATAGCCGGTAAGTCGGCGAACAAAAGGCTAAAGCTCGCAGGTTTCTGCGGCGGCTTCAGCGCTGTTCTGATCTCAGGTATTTTGACGGCCCTGGCGCTTGCGTTCACAAATGAAGGTTTTGTGACCGCGGCATGGCTGATCTTTCTGAGTAATTTGCCCGTGATGGTGGTCGAAGGTGTCATTACTGCCTTTGCAGTTGTATACCTCAAACATTCTGATCCTGGGATATTTAATGAAAAATAGTTCAGCTTTATTTATCGCCTCTGTGTTTCTTCTCTGCGGTTCGACGGCCGCTAACGCCCATCGGCTGAATGTGTTCGCCTATAGTCAGGCGCACGAGATTTGTGTCGAGACAAGTTTCCAAGGCGGCAAACCCGCACGCGGCGCAGATGTCCGCGTCTTAACAGAGGAAGGGACCGTCTTTTTAACCGCAAAAACCGAACAGGACGGCAAAGTCTGCATGGCGCTTCCCGACGGTTTTGAGCCCGCTCCGCTGACAGTGATCGTCAATGCCGGGGAGGGACACCAGAACCAATGGAAGCTGAGTAAAGAAGACTTCACTTTTGGGGCCGACAGCAAAACGGCTGTGAGCACTGTAAAGCTTGAAATCCCTAATAAAGAGGCTGAGACAAACACAACATCTCCAAAAATCTACTCTCAGGAAGAACTCGATGCTGCTCTGAAAGCAGCCAGAGAGCAGGCGGAGATGCAAGTGATTGCTCCGCTGAGGAAACAACTGGCTGAAGCTCAGCAGCCTAAAATCACATGGCGCGATATCGTCGGAGGCCTAGGCTGGTGTTTAGGCCTCGGCGGTCTGTTTGCCTGGATTTCGACCCGCAGACAAAAAAATAAATGACATTAAAAAAGGATTTTTCAGCGGCTTCGAGGATCGCATCTGCGCTTGTATTCGGAGTGGTCGTTTCAGTGCTGCCGAATATCACGGCAGCGCTCTGCGCGCTGTTCTTTTCCTTTTTGATCATTTTTCTCTTCCCAACAGACGCTAAACATCTTATTAAGCGTTGGCTTCAAATCAATCTTTTTATTCTTTTCATTTGGCTGCTCACTCCCTGGACGACGCCCGGAACTTTGATCGGATCCGGCGGGATCTTTTCTTATGAGGGCGTTTACCTCTCATCTTTGGTGACGATTAAAGCCAATGCTTTGTTCTTTGTCTTCTATGCATTGGTGAGTTCGCTGTCTTTCTCACGGCTGGCTGCAGGTCTTAAATCTCTCAAGTTTTCGGAGAGCCTCATAGTTATCTTGCTTTTCTGTGCGAGAGGCATCGATATTTTTGAAAGCGAATACCGTCGGATGAAAGAGGCGGCAAAGCTTCGCGGATTTGAGATGAAAGCGAATAAGCGGACCTATCAAACCGTGGCAGCGGTTATTGCGCTTTTGTTCGTTCGAGCTGTCCGGCGAAGCCGAGTCCTGGACGATGCGATGAAATTAAGGGGTTTTGACGGCCGTATACGAACTCTGAACCATGAAGTTTGGAGACATAAAGATACGTTCCTCTTAATGTTCTTTTGCTGTGCTTCGGTAGTGTTTGCCTATCTTGGCTGGAGATAAGAAGTGAGTCTTCTGGAAATTAAAAATTTAAATCTGACCTATCCGAACGGAAAGAAGATTTTTGAGAATGCGGAAATCAGTCTCCAAGCAGGAGAAAGCCAAGCTTTGTGGAGTCCCAACGGAACCGGCAAAACCTCTCTGTTCAGAGTGATTACGGGGCTTTTAAAACCTCAGGCTGCGGATATTTATCTCGAGGACAAAGCCGTATCAGATGAAGCCGGCTTCAAAGCGCTGCGGCTCAAAGTCGGCTTTGTGCTCCAGCATGCTGACGATCAGTTATTTTTTCCACAGGTCATAGATGACGTAGCTTTCGGCCCGCTCAACCAAGGTTTAAGCGAAGAGGAAGCGAGAAAAGTCTCCGAAGAGGCTTTGTCAACGTTGGGCATCCTTGAACTTAAAGATGCGTTGAGCTACGAATTATCGGGCGGACAAAAAAAACTTGTCACGCTTGCATGCGTTCTTTCTATGAAACCGCAGGTGCTGCTCTTAGATGAACCCACGAACGGACTCGACATTGACAGTAAGCAAAGACTGATCGAAGAGATTAATAAGATCGATGCCGCCAAAATCATCATTAGCCACGATCCCGAGATGCTGTCCTCAACGTGTACTAAATTCGCGAC
>OGUC01000962.1_pt1 | contig 12516 bp, 8 predicted proteins | sample 1573701 | NCBI WGS metagenome assembly OGUC01 (sample SAMEA2582017, study PRJEB24529) | metagenome | biome: Human gut stool | place: China | collected 2011
GGCGGGTTGCTGACAATGACCTCAAAGGGTTCCTCGTCCCAATGCTGGGGCGAAATCAACGTATCCTCGTGGGCGATATTGAACTTATCAAAATCAATATCGTGCAGGAACATATTGATACGGCACAGGTTGTAGGTCGTCAGGTTGATTTCCTGCCCGAAGAAGCCCTGCCGGACATTCTCCTTGCCCAGAATCTTAGCCGCTTTCAGCAGCAGGGAGCCGGAGCCGCAGGCCGGGTCATAGACCTTGTTGACCTCGGTCTTGCCCACAACGGCAAGGCGGGTCAGCAACTCCGAAACCTCCTGCGGGGTGAAGAACTCGCCGCCACTCTTGCCCGCGTTGGAGGCGTACATACTCATCAGGTACTCATACGCATCGCCAAACGCATCAATCGTGTTTTCCTTGTATTCACCGAGCTTCATCGCGCCGATGCCATCCAGCAGCTTGACAAGCATTGCGTTGCGCTTTGCCACCGTAGCGCCAAGCTTGTTGCTGTTGACATCAATATCATCGAACAGACCGCCAAAGGCACCGAGAGCGAGGACGACTTTGGCGGAATCCTCGATATGACGGAAGACGGCCTCCATCGTCATGTTGAGGTTGTCGTCCTGCGGCGCACGGGCGCGGACATTGACGAACAATTCTGACGGCAGGATAAAGAATCCTTTGGTCTGCACCAAGTCATCCCGTGCCTGCTCGGCCTCCTCGTCAGACAGTTTGGCATAGTCAAAATCTGCGTTGCCTGCCGCGATTTCGTCCGCGTTGATGTAGTTCGTCAGGTTCTCGGAAATATAGCGGTAGAACATAATGCCCAGAACGTAGGATTTGAAATCCCAGCCATCCACGCTTCCGCGCAGGTCGTCCGCAATCGCCCATATTGCGCGGTGAAGTTCTTCGCGTTCCTGCTCTTTTTTATTATCCGGCATCGTGATTCCTCCAAATTTTAAGTACACTTTTTAACCCTATGCATATTGTAGCAAATACGCCATCCTATAAATCGGACTTGCAGACAAAGGTACATATTTTTATCTATTATAACGAAAAAGCGGGCATTTGTCACCCGCTTTTGCCGTATTTCGCAAATTATTGTAGATGTCACGCACTATTTGAAGTAGAAATTTTTCCGCAGCCGGATTGCTCCGTCATCGCAAATTACAAATAGGTCTTGTTCCAAATGTGCGAGGTCAGCTGGCTTGATGATGGGCTGTGGTTTCTGGTTGGGGTCGGTTGCCAATAGGGAACGTTTTTCACCAATCATTTTGGAGAAATATTCCTGTGTTTCGGCATCTTTGCAGCCGAGCAGAACAGTAAACTTAAAGTTACTCAACATAGCTTTCCGTTCATCTTTACCGTAAATCATATCGAGGTCGGCTAACGACTGGGTCAGGACAAGGATTCTAATTCTGCGTTTCCGCAGCTTGCGCAGACTTTCAACAATTTGCAGCTTGCCAAATGAAGCAAACTCGTCAAGACAAAACAAAATCGTTTGCTTGTTTTCCGTCGGTCTGGATGAAAAATATTCCATCGACTGCGCCGTGATAATGCGCAGCAGGTCACCATAGATTTTGAGCTTTTCGTCTGGGATATAGCTGTATACGCTACTGGTTTCCAACGTGGCCGGGCTGATGGCTTTTTCATAGCTTGGCACTTTTCTAAGTGCATTTTTAATTTTTTCGTTTGTGGCAAACAGTTTCAAGGCATCGTCTGCCGCCTGTTTACAGCCCGCCGTGTTCTGCTCTGACGCGCCTGCAAAGGAACTAATGAACATATTAGCAATCGGATTCTGCTGCTTTGCAATATCGTTCAGCAAACTGCGCCAATCGTGACCGAGAAAAAACTCGCAGATTTCCACAAAGCCCCAATCCATGCCGTAGTAGCAAATAAGCGCTGCCGTTATCATTTTTCGACCATTCTTTGTAAAAAATATGCCTGCCTCGCTGTCGTTGGCTTTGTCTGGCAACAGTAGGTAGGCAAGCTGCTCCAAGCGCTCCTGCCGTTCGGTATCGTCCGTTACCTCATTGATTGAGGCAAACACATCATACGGGATGCAATTTTCTGATGTCGGGTCAAATACAATTTTGTTGGGCGTGTTGACATTCGTTGAAATATCGCCGGAAATATCCACCACCAGCGCCGTACCCTGCCAGCTGCGCAGCGTTGGTATCAGCAGCGCACTTGTCTTGCCCGTGCCGGATGGGCCCAGTACGAGAATGTGCCCCTCGTCCTGTTCAGGGGAGTAGGCCAGCAGACCAAATTTCTTGCCAAACAGAACGCCTTTTGCTTGCGCTGGATGTCGATACACAAGATTCTTTTTTGCAAATGGATTTGGAAGATGATTCACCTGTCCGCGCAAATATACTATCAGTAGCAACACAAGGAGCATAACTGCCGTTGCACCGTACAGATAGCAGTTGATAATCATTACCGCCTGATTCATAGCTGCACCTCAAAAACGCAGTTCCGGCCCGGACGATTCACCGAAATACAGCGCAGGACGTTCTACTTCCTGCTGGTATTCCTGTTCGCGTTCGGCTTTAAGCTGCGCGACAGTGCGGTTGCCGCCTTGCCGCTTGGTTACACCCGTCATAACGTGGGCATCTTCCAGACCGTGTTCATCCAGATAGCGTTGCAGGTCAGGATGAAAATTGCGCAGTTCGCGACGGTCAAGAATATCATTCGCACAGATTTTATAACCCTGCTCGTGCTTCGGGTCTTCGACAACAGGCACGAAACAAAAATGCAAATGCGGTTGGCCGCCCTCGTCATCATGGACGATGGCCTGTACGACATTTTCCTTGCCATAACGATTTTCTAAGAAATCGTATGTCACGCAGAAAAAGTCATCGTAGCGCTCCGGGTCTAAATCCTGTGGAGCCGTCACGACCCAGCCAGCCATAACCTTTACGTCATCGCGGTTATAGCAGTACAGTTCTGATTTGCGCTGCAAAAAATAGTCATACTCGGTCATGCCCCTATCGGGGGACAGAACATAGTCCTGCCCCTGCCGAGACGGGTCAATGTCAGGATTGCCGGAATGTTCGATTTCGCGGCGATTGTGCCGCAGTTGATTGCGGACTGCGCCCGCTGAAAACTTCTCTACACTTGCCATTGTAATCTCACTTTCCTTTACGGGGTTCATGCCCCCTCCGCCCACGCCTTGAAATGCCCTGCACAACGAAGCAGTGCATTTAGTCGCGGACTGATGTGCCATACAAGGTATGGCAGTTTCCCCGGAAACTCCCACCGCCCTTGCGGGCTTACCTTGCCAAAGGGGCGTGACCCCTCTGGACTCCCCGCTGCCGACAAGACCTGCTTGCCGTCAGTGGGGGCTGCGGCCCCCATCGGGACAACTTCCCGCCGTCCCTGCCCCTATAAGATTGGCGGCGCCAAGTTCTGCACTCCCGCGCAGAGCATCAGCACCGCCCTTGCTGCGACCTGTACGCCTTACTATCGCCAAGACGTATCAGGTCTTATTTTTTACGCTTTGGAATACGGCTCCACTGTCCCAGTGCATCGCGCTCAATGCCAGCGAGGAAAGTGATGCCCTCAAACCAATTAAACGGAACATCCGGCTCACAACGATATGCAAGCGTTGCAAGCACATCGTATACAGCCTTTTCAAACCAAAGAACATCCCAATCGGCAAAAATGTCATCGGCCAAGCGTGCGCCATCCAGTTTGCTGCAATCGGTGGGAACAGGCTTTCCCAGTACCTCGTAGACTTCGACAGCCGACTCCCATAATGCCTCATCGTTTGAGATAGAGCAGCTGCCGTGTTTCTCATGCAGGTGGTAACGCGCAAAGATTCCCTGTAACCGTTCCGAATCATAAACAGGGCGTGTTCCCAGTGCTCTGATACCGCGCGACATGGATTGCTTGATTTCCCATGCGTCCAGCGTGCCATTTGCATTGCACTGAAGAATGAAAGCCGCCTCCGTGCGGAACGGTTCCGTTACAGGCAGAAATTCGTTTTTGAGCGCAATATTGATAAGCTCACCAATTTTCAGCCCATACAATTTTGTTGCGAGAGCGATAAGCGTATCGCTCTCCTTGTCCGATATAAAATAGCGGTTCATAAGAACGTCTCCTTGTAAGCAGAAATACAATTTGTTATGTAATACGATATGTATATAATAGCACCGAATATACTATTTGTCAATATATACATATCGTATTTTTTAATAAAAATAGTACGGTACACCGCTGCGGCGGGACGGGGAAGCGTGGCCCTGCCGCTCAAAAAAGTATATAAGCCCACACCCTTTAGTCAACAAACTTTCACGGCATATTCTCGCACTTTGCGGGGATGCTGCGATATTCCATGATTTGTTGACACAGGGGTGTGGGCTTTACTTTTTCTTTTCGCCGGCAGGGGCCAAACCTGCAAACCGCTTCGGCGGGGATTTAAAAGTGAACTTTTAAGACGAAAGGACAACGAAAATGAAACAGACGATTAAAACGAGCCGCGTGGCAGGACAGCTTGAGAAAATGTTCCGAGCACTTAATAGCCGCTTTTTTGACGGTGAATTGCCGGAGGTCGTTATCAGCTTGAAAAAGACCGCTGGCGCGTATGGGCACTTCACCACTGGTAAGGTTTGGAAAACAGGCGAAGAACGGCGCTACGAAATCAATATAAGTTCTGCCAGCTTAAACCAAGAGTGTGCTTTTCTGGCTGGCGTGTTAGTCCATGAGATGGTACACGAGTATTGCGCCGAACACGGTATAAAGGACACCAGCAATAACGGCGTATATCACAACAAGAATTTCAAGCACATTGCAGAAACCCACGGTCTGGAAGTCGAACACCATCCCAAATATGGTTGGACAATTACCAGCCCCGGTCTTGAACTTCTGGATTTTGTAGAGGAGCAGGGCTGGCAAAATTTCCAGATGGTCGAGAGCCTTAACCTGCTGGATGTACTCGGAACGCTCCCCAAGGGCGGCAACAGCAGTGCAGGAGCGGAAACCAGAACGAAAAAGCCAAGCAGTACCCGCAAATATATCTGTCCCAAATGTGGCAACAGTTGCCGAGCAACCAAGGTCATCAACCTGATATGCGGCGACTGTATGGAAAAGATGGTTGTTGCCGAATAAGTCACAATAACAGTGATAATGGTCGAGTGAGAGTAGACCGCCATTTTTATATGTACACTTTTAATAAGGAGCACTACAATGCAATACGATTACCATTCCTGCCCATACGAACCAGATACCGGCGTTCCCCCTTGCGGGGAAATGGCCGAGTGCAAAACCTGCACATGGTGCAGTCTTGCGGCCACTTCCGAAAAGTAGAACGATGGCGGCGGTCACACAAGCGACCACCGCCATCATTTCCAGTATCAAATTTAAGTTATGCACAAGTAGTATTAAAAGTGCTTGCTATCGTATGACAAAGTAAGTATACTATCAGTATCAAAATTAACGAGCCTTAGAGGTGATACCGCCATGCAGATATATGGTTACTGCCGTATTTCCACACCACAGCAAAATATCGAACGGCAAGTACGCAACATTTTGGCAACATATCCAACCGCGCATATTATCCGCGAAGTTTACACAGGCACAACATATCAGGGGCGCAAAGAACTAGACAAGCTGCTGCATAGTGTTCAACCGGGGGACACCATCGTATTCGACAGCGTATCCCGCATGAGCCGCAATGCAGACGAGGGTTGCCAACTATACGAAAACCTGTACACCCAAAATGTAACGCTTTGTTTTCTCAAAGAGCCACACATCAACACGGAGACTTACCGCCAGACCATCCAGCGGCAAATCAGCACCCAGCTGAAAACCGGCAATGCTGCTACCGACAGTTTTGTGTTCTCTGTCATTGCTGCACTGAATCAGTACACCGTTGACCTCGCCAAAGAGCAGATACGCCTTGCCTTTGCGCAGGCTCAAAAGGAAGTTGACGACCTGCACCAACGCACCAAAGAGGGAATGCTGACCGCCAAACTAAACGGCAAGCAGATAGGGCAGGAGCGAGGCCGTAAGTTGGTTGTCAAGAAAGTCGCCGCTTGCAAGGAGTCCATTAGGAAATATAGTAGGGATTTTGACGGAACGCTGTGCGATGCAGATTGTATCAGGCTCATTGGCATTGCACGGAATACATATTACAAGTATAAAAGGGAACTGCGAGAGGCAATGCCCGTATAAGCGAAACAGCCCGTAAAATGATTTCTCATTCCACAGGCTGCTTTTTACTTATAAAAAGAAAATGAGAACGGCGTCAGTAACGGCGTTCTCACAAAAGATATAGTATCTTTTTGATTACATTGATATTATATGCTTATTATGCGAAAAAGTCAACCACATTTTTTATAAAGAGCAAGGTGGATTTTACCAAACGATTGCCCTTTTCTCCCGAAAAGTAGTCCAAATGCTCTACCATTCGGCCATCAACAAACTGCTTTAATGCTCCCATACGATTTTGCCGTACCTTTGGGCTTACAAGTAGTTGGTATTCATAAAGCATACAGACGATTTCAAACACAGGTCTACTTGAGAGCTTTTTCGTCTTTTCAACCTTTGCGACTCCCGGAATACTGGCTGCCATTCTGGAAATCACCTGCGGCGGTCTGGTTGTTTTGCTTGGCCTAAGCGAAGTAAACAGGCAATTATTATGGGCGCAGGCGTTCCGCAGACTCTTTACCGGGTTGATAATGCTCCTATCCAGCGCCACTGCAAAGAACTGACGATAATTTGTGCTGTAGAACTCACACAGCTTTATCAAATCGCCAAAGCTAATGATTTCCGCCAACACCCAAACAGGGCAGTCCACATTGATGATTTTTACCGAGCAAGCATTTGTCCTGCTATCCACCACATAGCATAAATTGAAGTATTTATTTATCAAGTCACCCGTAAATATCGCATCTGCTTTTTGCTCAATCGAGCGCTTTACCTGCGGATACTTCTCCAAAAAGTCGCATACGATTTTATAGCCATCCTCCTGCGGGTTCTGCTCAATCTCTGCCAGCAGTGCCACTTTCAGTGCATGTTCAATATCAATGCACATCTTCAAGAGATGCTCCCGTAAGTAGAAGTCAATGTTTGACAGTTCTGCAAGATAGGCAAAATCCAGATTGATGTACTTTCCGACCTGCGCGCCGGTCTCATGCTTTGCATAGTTCTTTCGATAAGAGGCCGTCCGCATATAATTATTTCTCTTGGAAAGATATTCTGCTGCCTCTGTCTCTGACATAATGGAAAAGGTTATGCCCTTTTCATCCTTTAGCATCGCAACAAGTTCCTGCGATGTTTTCTTCGGCTTATACTCGTAGTTCAAAATGGCAAAACACTTCCTATCCGTTCGTTATTCTTTACATATAGCATACGTTTAAACGGGCAGTATTGTCAAGTGCTTTTAATTTAAAAGTGCATTTATAAAAGTTACAGTTTATCGTCACATATTGACTTATATTCTTTTCTATATTACTATGATACAGGGCGTTCACCGAAGAACAAAGAGACAAGTTAAGAATCCACACGCAGGCCCCTCCGCCATCCGGCTCCGGGGCCTGCTTCCTTTTTTGTTTCCAATCCTCTCTCATTCTGTCCCATGTGGGAAAACATGAGATAATGCGTTGATTTTTCTTGGTGTGGACTTGGAATGTTCTTGGAGTTGGCTTGGAGATTAGGCGGATTGCGAGCGGAACGGAGTGGAGCGAGCTCCTATGCGCTGTCTTGATTTTCTCTGCGCCTTTCTGGATTTTTTCGTGTGCCCGCGCATAGACTTTGATACAGCAAGAGCCGCCGAATGTTCGGCGGCTCTTTTTTCTGCTTTATTGCGGCCAGTCTGCGCTTTGGGCCGTGCTTTTGTCGGTGTGCATCCACAGGGCGGCCCAGCCGTTCCGGTCCGCAAGGGTGCGGCCGGTCTGCTCCGGCAGGCAGAAAAGCCCGGTGGAGAGCGCATCGGCCAAACCGCCGGTTTCGGCGCGGGCCAGCACTGCCACGCTGCTCACATAGCGGGCGGGGTACCCTGTGGTCAAGTCGATCAAATGGGCATAGCGCACGCCCTCATACTCAAAATAGCGCTGATAGTCGCCGCTGATGACAAGACTGTCCCCATCGGCCAGCTCCACCGCCTGAATATACGCAGGGTCATTGTCCCACGGGTTCTCAATACCCGCCGTCCACGGCTTTCCGCCGGGCTTGGTGCCGATGGCCCGCAGATTACCGCCGACATTCAGCAGCGCACTTGTCAGGCCGCGCGCCTGCGCAGCCCGGGCAGCCTGCTCCACAGCGTAGCCCTTGCCGACCGCCCCGACATCCAGCGTCATATCCGGGTCGGCAAAGCAGACAGTCTGCGCAGCATCGTCCAAAATCAAGCTTTCGATGTTGATGTGCTGCAGTGCCTCCGCGATGGCATCCGCAGCGGGCGGGGCGGGGGCGTCACTCTCCCGCGCATCGTGCCACAGGCGCAGCACCGCACCCGCCGCGATGTTTGTCGCGCCATCGGTCGCAGGGTAGGCGGTGTCCTTGCACCAGCGCAAAAATGCATATAGTTCATCCCCGGCCTGCACCGGTGCAGTGCCAGCCTGCGCGTTGACATCGTACAGGTTTACAACCTCATCGTAATGGTTGTAAATGTCAAACAGCTGATTATAGTGCGCCAGATCGTCATACAGAACCGCCGCCTGCCGGTCCCAATCCTGTTGACTGGCGGCATAGCCCTGCACCACAGCCACGGTATCAAACAGGTCAAACCAGGTCGCGCTGTACAATTTTTGCTGTTTTTGGCAGGCTGTCAGCGGCAGGCAGAGCAGCATGGCCAGCGTCAGCGCAGCAAAGCGGCGCTTCACGCTTTTTCTCCTTGTACAGTTTCGTGTTCAGTGTTCAATTCCAGCAGCAGATTCGCCAGCGTCCAGCCTTTACTGGTGGGCGTGACCATGCTGCGCACCGGAATGGACGCGCCGCCTGCCTGCACAAGGTCAAGGAACGCGCCCAACTCACCGGTATCATGGCGCAGACCGCTGATAATAATGGCCGGGCGGTCCGGCACAGCGATGAGCGGCGCAGCAGCCGGGGCAGGCTTGCGCAGAGGTCACCCACGATGCCGCCGAGGTCACCATCTGCCACACGGCGCAGCTTCACCTCATATCGCTTGGCCGCGCGCTCAATGGCGGCGTAGTTGGGGTAGCTTTCATCAATGCGCCACAGCAGGGCGCACCGGGGTTCACGGATGATGCGGGCTTTCATAGAAATTCACCTCATTGAAAGGGAGGGGGTGGTCACGGGAACGGGCGGGCGGATATGGAATCCGCCCCTACAACTCTGCCACTTTAAAAAGGCATCGCCTAGAAGTAAAGGCGATGCCTTGATGAATTACAGGTCGGGGTGATACTCCTTGCAGGTGCATTTTTTCCACTTCAGACCGCTGCCGCAGGGGCAGGGGTCGTTGCGGCCAATCTTCGTCACGCGGACAGGGGCGGCACCCTTGGCACCGGCCTGTGCAGGGGCGCCCTCACCGGTGGGCTTGGCTACCTGCTCGCGCTTGGGCTCGGCGTTCTGCTGACGGATCTCGATCGTCAGCAGCATGTGGACGGCATCCTCGCGGATCGAGGCGATCATCTCATCGAACATGGCAAAGCCCTCGATGCGGTACTCGACCACGGGGTCATGCTGGCCGTAGCCGCGCAGGCCCATGCCCTGCTTGAGCTGGTCCATATTGTCGATATGCTCCATCCACTTGGAGTCAACATTGCGCAGCAGGCAGATGCGCTCCAGCTCGCGCATCGTCTTTTCACCGTAGCGTTTTTCCTTCGCGGTCAGGATATCCATGCCGCGCTTGTACAGCTCATCGGCAATGCCCTCGCGGGTCAGCTCACCCAGCTGCTCGGTGGTGTAGTTGAAGTCGGTGGGCAGGCACAGCCAGTTCATAAAGTGGCGGCGCAGACCGGCAAAGTCCCAATCATCGGCCGTTTCGCCGTTCAGGTAGTTCGCGCAGGCATCATCAATAGACTGGCGCATCATCTCATGCAGCTTGCCGGAGATATCCTCGCCGTCCAGCACCATCTGGCGCTGCTTATAGATGATCTCGCGCTGCTGGTTCATGACATCGTCATACTGCAGCACCTGTTTACGAATGGCAAAGTTCGATGCTTCGAGCTTTTTCTGGGCACTCTCAATCGTGTTGGTGATAAGCTTGTTCTCGATGGGGACATCTTCGTCAAGGCCCAGGGAGTCCATCAGGTTCTGCACGCGCTCGCCGCCGAAAATACGCATCAGGTCATCTTCCAGACTCAGGAAGAAGCGGGAGGCACCGGGGTCGCCCTGACGGCCGGCACGGCCGCGCAGCTGGTTGTCGATACGTCGGCTCTCATGGCGCTCGGTGCCGATGATGAACAGGCCGCCCGCAGCGCGGACCACCTCGGCCTCGCGCTTGACCTCGGGGGCAAACTCCTCGCACAGCTCCTCAAAGCGCTTGCGGGCGTGGAGAATTTCGGCGTCCTCGGTCTCGGCGTGGCCGTCGCACTCGGTCATCAGCATCTCCAGCTTCGCGTCAATGCCGGCCTCCGGCGGGGTGGGCAGCTCGGTGCCGTTGGCCTTGGCGCGCGCCTTGGCATGCTCGTACTCGTCCTTCAGCTGGGCCAGATCGGCGGTCAGCGCCTTGGACAGCTCCTTCTTCAGGGCAGCCTTGGCCATGTAGGTCACATTGCCGCCCAGCATGATGTCGGTGCCGCGTCCTGCCATGTTGGTGGCGATGGTCACAGCGCCCTGCTTGCCGGCCTGCGCAACGATCTCCGCCTCGCGCTCATGCTGCTTGGCGTTCAGAACATTATGCTCGATGCCGCGCTTTTTCAGCAGCTTGGACAACGCCTCGCTCTTTTCAACGCTGACCGTGCCGACCAGCACGGGCTGGCCCTTCGCGTGGCACTCCGCCACCTGATCAATGACGGCGTTGTACTTACCGTTGACGGTCTTGTAAACGCTGTCGGGCAGGTCCTGACGGGCGCGGGGCTTGTTGGTGGGGATGCTGACGATGTTCAGGCCGTAGATTTCGCTGAACTCATCGGCCTCGGTGGAGGCTGTACCGGTCATACCGGCCAGCTTTTTGTACATACGGAAGTAGTTCTGGAAGGTGACAGTAGCCAGCGTCTTGCTCTCGGCGGCAACGGTCACGCCCTCCTTGGCCTCAATGGCCTGATGCAGGCCCTCATTGAAGCGGCGGCCGTACATCAGGCGGCCGGTGAACTCATCCACGATGATGACCTCGCCGTCCTTGACGATATAGTCAATGTCGCGGTGCATGACGCCGCGCGCCTTGATGGCACCGTCCACATAGTGGCGCAGCGACATATTGTCGGCATCGGCCAGGTTATCGACATGGAAGAATGCCTCGGCCTTCTTGACGCCGGATTCGGTCAGGGTGGCAGTCTTGCGCTTTTCGTCCACAACATAGTCGCCGTCGACCTGCTCCTCGGCCTCGACCTTGTCGTCCAGCTCGACGATGACGCTCTTCTTCAGCGTCTTGGCAAAGTCATCGGCGCGCTTGTACATCACGCTGGAATCCTCGCCCTTGCCGCTGATGACCGTGGTGGCCATGAACGCCAGATTTTCCAGTTGGGTCACCGGGCGGGGGCTGCCGTAGGAGAGGGTGCGGCAGGTCTTTTCCACCACGGCACTTTCCCCGGTGATGGCAGCCTGGGAGAGAAACAGGTCGGTGACAGCGGTGAGCCGCAAATCTGCCGGCACCCGATCCCCTGCCGACAGCAGCACCACGTCTCCCACGACCAGTTTCTCAGCCGGAATGTCCATGCACACGCCGCCCGGCCGCACCCGGATGCGCTGATGGATCAGCCGGTCCAGTTGCTGGGCGGCGTTTTTGGCACGCAATTCCTGCACCAGACGGATGCCGCCGCTAATGAGGATCATGGAAAAGATAATGAGGGCTGTGGTGGCGTTCTTGGAAAAATCGGAGGCCAGAAGACCATCCGTCACCAGCGAAATGCTCCCCAGCACAAAGAGAACGACGTTGAAGGGGTTGATGAACGCCCGCCGCAGCCGCCGGAGCATGGTATCGCTGCTGCGGCTGCCGAAGCAGTTGGAGCCGTATTTCTCCCGCTGCCGCTCCACCTGCTCCGGGGACAAGCCTGCCGGGGCGCTGCCCAGCTCCCCGTAGAGCTGCGTCACCTCCCGGTAGGCGTATTTTTTGATGCGGCTGTCAAACAGGGTGGTCTTGGACACGGTGCGCCCCTCCTCTGGTGTTTGGATACCCTTATTGTAACATGGATGCACTGAAAATCCACCGGCTGTTTCTTGTTTTTTTCTTGCGATTGCAGGGAGGGTCAGGCAAAAATCGACGATGCCGCCGTATCCGTGAGATTTCGGAGCATTCTTCAAGGATAAGTCCTACTCTTTCCACTTTATTGCCATAAATTTCCCAAAACCCTCTTGACGATTTTCACATGCAGTGGTATTTTTCTTGTAAATCCCACTGATTTTGTGGAGTAGCCTGAATCTCTCCACAAGATGTGGTCGTGTTCATTTTGAACACAGCCACAGAAAGTG
>OGUC01000969.1_pt1 | contig 12461 bp, 10 predicted proteins | sample 1573701 | NCBI WGS metagenome assembly OGUC01 (sample SAMEA2582017, study PRJEB24529) | metagenome | biome: Human gut stool | place: China | collected 2011
AGCATAATACAAAAGTGCCGGAATCATTTTATACGCCTTTGCAGACCTTAATCCGAATATTTTTACACCATCTTTCATGAAGTTTCTCCTTTTCAAAGCTTCTGGCGCGACTCGAACGCGTGACCCATTGCTTACGAGGCAATTGCTCTACCAACTGAGCTACAGAAGCATATTGATAATAAATCAATAAATGCATAATTCAACTATATTCCTATTAATATAGTTGATTCACACCAAAACTGTCATTAATTATAATCTAAAATAAACATTATTGCAATTAGCAATTAATAACTATTATTCATTGAACATATAAATTTACTTTGTTATAATACACATTATGATAAGTTTAAAAATAAATGATATAAATAATTTTATGCAAAAACTTTTAATAGGCAATGCTTTTGATACCTTTTTACTTTGCGAAGGCGAAGTTGATACGTCTAATACTTTTGCAATTAACGGACGCATTAATCAAAAGTTTTACAATGCTGATGAGCTGGAAGCAATTCCTGATGAATTTGTATATTGGAGGGACATTAAGCACATATTCTTCGAAATGATAAAAGGACACAAAGTTCCCAGCAAGATGAAACTTGTTTTTGCATTATCCAAAACCAAATATTCTAATATTTTAATGAAATCCCAGATGGCTATATCTGAAAGTGAAATTGGTGGGCTTTACATACATGTTATGTTCGAAGACAACTCCCTACATATTGTAACGGGAACTTCAATTAACACTTTCACTATGGACAAAACCCTTGATAAATATTGGGATAAGACTATCAGCAACTTCCTTAGCGAACATTTTAACTGTGATTTACTGTAAGTTTTAATGATTTTTTATTAAAATATGAACAAAAAGTAAATTTTTAGCACTCTGTTAGATAGAGTGCTAATTTTTTATTGACTTTTGTTTTTTGTGCGTTAAAATTAATTTTGTTGATAAAAAATCAATGTATAAATAAAATTTAATTTTCTACAGTAGTTTTATTATTTTAAGACTACTTATTTTAAAATATTTAAAGGAGTGATTTTGTTATGGCAAAAAACGGAAGTTTATCAATTAACAGCGAAAATATTTTTCCAATTATAAAGAAATGGTTATATTCAGACCACGATATTTTCTTTAGAGAATTGGTTTCTAATGGATGTGATGCTATCACTAAATTAAAAAAATTAGACATGATTGGCGAAGCTAACGTGTCTAGCGATGAAGAATTCAAAATACAGGTATTAGCAAACCCTGAGCTTAAAACTCTTACTTTTATTGATAATGGTATCGGTATGACTGAAGATGAAGTTGACGAATACATTAACCAGATTGCTTTTTCAGGTGCTGAAGCCTTTTTAGAGCAGTACAAAGATAAAACATCTGAAGACCAGATTATCGGTCATTTTGGTTTAGGTTTCTACTCTGCCTTTATGGTTGCTGACAGAGTAACAATTGACACTTTATCATACAAAGATGGTGCTAAGGCTGTTCTTTGGGATTGTGAAGACGGCATGGACTTTACAATGTCTGATTCAGACAAAACTACAAGAGGTACAGAAATTACTCTTTATTTAAATGAAGACAGCGTTGAGTTCTGTAACTTATATCGAGCTGAAGAAGTTTTAAATAAATACTGCTCATTTATGCCTATAGAAATTTTCTTATCAGATCCAACTAAGGAACCTGAATACGAAACAATTTTAGAGGAAGAAGTTACAGACAAAGATACTGTTGTTGAACATATTGTAGAACCTGCAAAAACTGAAGAAAAAGAAAACGAAGACGGCACAAAGGAAACTGTTGAAGTTGAGCCTGAAAAGAAAAAAGCCAAAGTATTAAAACGTCCTGTAAGCATTAGTGACACTACTCCTCTTTGGACTAAACATCCTAATGAATGTTCAGATGAAGAATACAAAGCTTTTTATCATAAAGTATTTATGGACTATAAGGAACCTTTATTCTGGATTCATTTAAATATGGATTATCCATTTAACTTAAAAGGTATTCTTTACTTCCCTAAAATTAATACAGAATACGAATCAATCGAAGGAACAATTAAATTATATAACAATCAGGTATTTATTGCCGATAACATCAAGGAAGTTATACCTGAATTCCTTATGTTATTAAAGGGTGTTATTGATTGTCCTGATTTACCTTTAAATGTATCACGTTCTGCTCTTCAGAATGATGGTTTTGTTAAAAAGATTTCTGATTACATTACTAAAAAGGTTGCTGATAAATTATCAGGCATGTGTAAGACAGACAAAGAAAACTACGAGAAATATTGGGATGATATTAGCCCATTCATCAAGTTTGGTTGCTTAAAAGATGAAAAGTTCTGCGATAAAATGTCAGACTATGTTCTCTTTAAGAATTTAGACAATAAATATCTTACATTTAAAGAAGCTTTAGAAGAAAATAAGGAAAAACACGAAAACACTATTTTCTACACAAATGATCCTGTACAGCAAAGCCAGTATGTAAATATGTTTAAGGATCAGGGTATTGATGCTGTTATTTTAAAAGACAACATCGACCAGCCTTTCATTTCACAGCTTGAAGCCAAAAATGAAGGTGTTAAGTTTAAACGTATTGATGATGAACTTAATGATTCTTTCACAGAAGAATTAAGCGAAGATGAGTCAAAAGATTTAACAGACAAGCTTAATAATGCATTCAAGAAAGCACTTGGACGTGATGTTACTATTAAGGTTCAGAAATTAAAAGACGAAAATATTTCTTCAATGATTACTGTTTCTGAAGAAACACGTCGTATGCAGGATATGATGAAAATGTATGGTATGGCAGGTATGGATCCTTCAATGTTTGGCGGTGCCGGAGAAACATTAACTCTTAACGCTAACAACGATTTAGTTAAATACATTGTTGCAAATCCTGAAGGTGAGAACACTGAACTTATTTGCAAGCAGCTTTATGATTTAGCTTTAATCAGTCATACTCCATTAAATCCTGACAGCATGACAGCATTTATTGAACGTAGCAATAAAATTCTTAAGATTTTAACTAAATAATTTGAGTCAGATAATTTAGGGCGAATAATTTGGGCTGAATAAAATTTATACCAAATAATTTGAGTTGAATAATTTTTGCTAAATAAAATTTATATATTAATTTATACAACAAAAAAATCCATTACTTTCATTTTTTAAGTAATGGATTTTTTATTATGTCTATACTATTAAATCTTTATTTTTTGATTTCTATTGAATTTACGGTTCTTTAACAAATATAGAAATCCAATATTATTTTTAATTAATCGTTTTTTATATTCTATACCACATACTCATTAAAAATCTGTTCTACTGCCTTCTCGTATTTAAATGTACTTTGAGACTTTCTTATCATTTTGGCTGTTTTATGTGGGTCTGTTGTTGCATAGGACAAATAGTTCCACATTTCAATCATCTTATTTAACAGATGTTTGTCAGCACTCATTTCCCCAGCAAAATCCCCGTACAACTTATCGTGAAACTGGCGTAAAGTTTCTTTGGAAATCTTCTCTCCACCTTTGATTTCATTAACAAGATTTGGATTTCTCAACAACCCTCTTCCTAACATTACAGAATCAACATCATAATTTGATACAATATCATTATAATCTTCCACCGAAAATACATTTCCGTTGTAACATAATTTATTTTTGCTTACTTTGTAGGCATAATCAAAACTCTCCATGTTGGGAAGTCCGTTATAAAGCTGAACTCTGGTTCTTGGATGCACAATTACTTCCTCAAAAGGAAACTTATTGTACACTTCCATTATCTCAGGAAATTCACTTTCATCAAAGATTCCAATTCTTGTTTTTACAGAAATTTTCATATCAAGCTTGGTAAAAACTTCATCAAAAAACTTTTCCATTAAATGTGTGTCTTTTAAGAAGCCTGCTCCTCTTCCTTTTGGCACAACCGTACCTGAGGGACAGCCGGCATTTAAGTTAACTTCGTTATAGCCCATTTCCTGAAGCTGCTTTGCCCCTTTTATGAAATATTCAGGATTATTTGCCATAATTTGTGGGACAAGATTAATATTTTCATTGTTTTCGGGAAGTAACTCACGAATTTCTTTTCCTTTTAATTTTGGATTATGACAGGGAGAAATAAAAGGTGCAAAATATTTGTCCGGTGAGACAAAAAACTTTGTAAATGCATTTCTATATATACGACCTGTCACTCCATCTATCGGTGCAAAATATAATTTCATATCTATCTCCATTTTTACTTTTTATCTTTAGCCTGCTCTAGTATAACAAAAGTTTTTTCCAAAGTACACTGCCATTATTTATTCAATTTTAAAGGACAATTTAACAATTATAAAAAGTACCTACTAACACCCATTAATATAAAACATAACTAACATCCACTAATAAAAAAGAATATTTGAAAAACAACATTCAAAATGATATACTTTTATAGTTGTAGCTTAATATATCTTTATGATATTAGCTACTAAAAATAAGAGAAATAAGCGAGGTATACATATGAAATTATGGGGTGGTCGTTTTACTAAAGAAGAGAATCAGTTAGTTCACAATTTTAACGAGTCTCTTTCTTTTGATCAGAAATTCTATGCACAGGACATTCGTGGAAGTATTGCCCATGTTAAGATGCTTGGAAAACAAAATATAATTTCTGAGGATGAAATGAACCAGATTATCAAAGGATTAGAAGGTATCAAGAATGATATAGATAATGGAAATCTTGTTTTCACAAAGGAAAGCGAAGATATTCACAGTTTTGTTGAGGCAAACTTAATCGAAAGAATTGGTGATGCCGGCAAGAAACTTCATACAGGACGTAGCCGTAATGATCAGGTTGCACTTGATATGAAACTTTATACAAGAGATGAAGTTGTTGAAATTAACCAGTTGTTAAAAGACCTTCTCTCTTCACTTTTAAAAGTTATTGACGCAAACACAAATACATTTATGCCTGGTTTTACACATTTGCAGAAAGCTCAGCCTATTACTTTGGCTCATCATTTTGGAGCTTACTTTGAAATGTTTAAAAGAGACAGAGACAGACTTGATGATATTTACGATAGAATGAACTACTGTCCTTTAGGTTCAGGTGCTTTAGCCGGTACTACTTATCCATTAGACAGAGAATATACTGCCAGTCTTCTTGACTTTGCAGGCCCTACTCTTAACAGTATGGATTCCGTATCTGACAGAGATTACATTATTGAATTATTAAGTGCTTTATCTACAGTAATGATGCATTTAAGCCGTTTCTGCGAAGAAATCTGCATTTGGAATTCAAACGAATATAGATTTGTAAATATTGATGATTCTTACAGCACAGGTTCAAGTATTATGCCACAGAAAAAGAACCCTGACATTGCAGAATTAATCAGAGGTAAGACAGGTCGTGTTTACGGTGCCTTAACATCAATTCTTACAACCATGAAAGGTCTACCACTTGCTTACAACAAAGATATGCAGGAAGATAAGGAACTTACATTTGATGCTATTGATACTGTAAAAGGATGTATTCTTTTATTTACAGGAATGATTGACACAATGACATTTAACAAAGATGTTATGGAAGCAAGCACAAAGCATGGCTTTACTAATGCTACAGATGCTGCTGACTATCTTGTAAATCATGGGGTACCATTTAGAGATGCTCATGGTATTGTTGGTCAGTTAGTTTTATTCTGTGAAGAAAAAGGCATCGCCCTTGATGATATGACTTTGGAAGAATATAAGGCAATCAGCCCTGTATTTGAAGACGATATATATGAAGCTATTAGCTTAGAAACATGCGTTAATAAGCGAATGACTATCGGTGCTCCGGGACCTGAAGCCATGGAAAAAGTCATTAAAATTTACAAGGAATATTTAAGCAAATAATATTCATGCTAAAATTTATAATAACACATTATATTATTATGAATCTGAGGATAAAAAAATATTACAAATAAACACACTCTAAAAGTTATACTTAAAACTTATAACTATAACTTTTAAGTTAAAACTATTAATAATGATTTTTATATAAGTTTTTAAAAAGGTTATTAAAAAGGTTGTTTAAACAAAGTGATAACTGTAAAAAACAGTTCACCTAAAAGTTTAAACAACCTTTTTATTATGTTATTTATAAGCTTATTGCTTTTAGAATTTCTCTTATGCATTTTCAAATTATTTTTTATGGAATTCCTGCTATATCTTATAAGTCTTTAAAATGGAACTGTTTCTTTCCTTTTGCATAATCATCAACAACATTTCCATTTCCAAATAATTTGTACTTGTAACTTACAAGACCTTCCAATCCAACAGGACCTCTTGCATGAATTTTACTTGTGCTAATTCCAACTTCAGCACCAAATCCATATCTATAACCATCAGCAAATCTTGTTGAACAGTTCTGATAAACTCCGGCAGAATCCACGTATCTCATAAATTCATTTGCAGTTTCACTGTTTTCTGTAATGATACAGTCTGTGTGATGGGAGCCAAAATAATTAATATGTTCAATGGCTTCATCTAATGAATTGATAACCTTTGCTGATACTATGTAATCCAAGTATTCTTTTCTGTTATCTTCTTCTGTTCCCTGATTGCAACCTGTTAATTTGACGATTTCTTCTGTGCCTCGTAATTCAACATTGTTTTCTTTTAATGCTTCATAAAGCTTTGGTACAAATTCGTCAACTATATCTTTGTGAATCAATAATGTTTCTACAGAATTGCACGCTGAAACATACTGAGTTTTCGCATCTATTATAATTGGAATAGCTTTCTTAAAATCTGCCTCTTTATCTACATAAATATGACAAATTCCATCTGCATGTCCCATTACAGGAATTTTTGTATTATTCATAATATACTGCACAAAAGCATTAGAACCTCTAGGAATAAGCAAATCTACAGATTCGTTGCATGTTAAAAGGTCTGTAATTTCTGATCTTGCTTCTAACTGAAGCATGCAGTTTTCAGGCATACCTGACTTTATAACAGCCTCGTAAATTATGTTAAACAACACTCTGTTGCTGTTCATTGTTTCACTACCACCCTTTAAAATAACGCAGTTTCCACTTTTTATGCAAAGGGATGAAATCTGTATTAAGGCATCAGGTCTCGCCTCAAAAATAACGCCAATTACACCTATAGGACAGGTTTCTCTATAAAGAGTCAAGCCCTCATCTAACTGTCTGTGCATATCCTGTTTAAACAAAGGATCTTCCAGTTTAACTAAGTCTTCAATGCCTGCAATTACATCTCTTAATTTTGTTTCATCAAACTTTAGTCGCTTAATAATAGGTGCTGCAACCTTATCAATTTCAGCCTGTTTTAAGTCCATTGCGTTTGCTTCAAAAATTTCCTGTTGTCTTGCCTTTAATTGTTTTACTACTTCCAGCAACGCCTTATTTCTGGCTTCTTCACTTGTTCCTGCCATTTTAGGTGAAGCCAATTTGACTGCCTTTGCCTCTTCCTTTATATTCATTCTCAACTCCTAACTTGCAATAAATGCATTATATTTAAGGATTACATATTTTACATGGATCATAGCCCTGATTTATAACATCTTCTCTTGTACCTGTATATATACCCTTATTTGACTCACTCATTCGCTTAACACTGCTACATGATGGTAAATGGAATTTGTGAGTATTCATATTTAAAACATATTCAACTTTTCCACTGCTTGATGTGGATTTCTTTGAACCTGATGTACCTGAATTTTTATTTCCGATATTATTTGAATATTTCTTATTATTTTCATTGTCTTCTGTGTTAGCATATTTACCTGTTGATTTGCTATCACCTGTTTTGTAAGTGATACTTACTCCAGGCTGTGCATTGTAACAATACACATTAAATTCAATGCCTGCACCTGAATCCTCAACAGAGTAACCTTCCATCAAGACACCACGTGCAACAAGTTCAGAACCGCTAAATATAGGTGTCACTCTATACATTACGTGATTGTTTGTTTCCTTCACATAATCGGCTACCATATTTTCAAAAGGTAACATACCGTCAACATTCAAATATCTTGTTCCCGTAATCAGATTTCTTTCGTTGGCATTTTCACCTGTTAATTGATAGCCAATTAAGTGACATCTGTTATACAAATATTTTCCGTCAACAAAAGAATATTTTATTGTATGCCAACCTGTAGGTCTTACAGAACCAATTGCACCACGCTTCTGTGTGGGCATAATATCTCTACCAACTGAAGCAACTGCCACGCCACATCTACCAAGAGAATCTAATGAAGAATATGACTCAAAGGATTTTTTTGTTATTTCCTTCTTGGTAAAATATGGTTTGTTGTTATTTATAACTGTGTAAGCCTTGCCTTTAAATTTGAGACTTTTTACATTTATATTTTTATAGCTGGTCTTTTTGACAGTTATACTCTTTTTATTAGATGATGTTTTATTCTTACTACTTTTGCTTTTACTACTTTTATTCTTACTTTTGCTACTATTGTTTGTTTTATTTTTTGCTTTTGTATTTTGGGTACTAACATTTTCAATATTCTTTGCTACAAATTTTGTTGTCTGTTTTGTTGTAGCTACTGTTGTTTCTGCTTTATCATTGTAATTTGGGTCTGTTTCATGAACAGCCCCCACAACAACAAAACATATAAACAGTGTAATTAGAATCTTTTTTAATTTACTTTTTGATTGTTTCATTTCTCTCATATACCTCTTTTACAATCTTATCATGAGAATATCCCTGAAACTCCAATGTACTAACAAGCTTATATTGTCTTAATGGCAGCTTGTAGTCAGCCGGATAAACTTTATCCCATCTGTATACAACAACTTTTTTTGCCTTCAAAATATCAACAATTTGATTTTCAATAAAACAATACTCATTGTCTGACACCTGATTAAAATAATCTTCAGAAATCTGAATGTTTGCCGGTGTATTTTTAAATAATTCCTTTGAATATTCGTTAATATATAATGTGTTATTTTCTACCATGTGCACAATGTCTCTAATAACATATCTGTCCTTACTCTGTCTTCTTTCATTAAAGAACATACCGTTATTTTCATCTAAACATACTATTGCTATCATATAAATCCACCCCTTATCCTAGTTTTAAATTATCCCTACTAACTATATTTTGAATAATTTTTCAGTTTAAATTCTTTATGTTATATCATTATTCAATCTAATTTACTATTTACAAAACTTACATATTGTCAGCATTATTGTCATTTTTATTATTTATATGAACTTCTAACTGATTATATGGAATTTCTATATTATTCTTTTCAAGCTCAGCTTTTATATTTTCTATTAAATAAAAATATGCATCCCAGTAATCATCGGGTTTTACCCATGCTCTTGTTTCCATATCTATACCACTGTCAGCAAGTTTCATTACAACTACATTGTTTTCTCGTTCTTTATCAACATATTTACAATTTCTTATAACATCCATAACTATTTTTTTTGCTTTATTTATGTCGCTGTCATAATGAACTGAAAACTTAACATCAACACGTTTTCCGTTTTCATTTGAGTAATTTATAATCACTTTTTTTGCCACGTCGCCATTTGGGCATTTAATTATGGTATTATCAAACTTCACAATTGTTGTATAAATAATATCCACCTTTTTTACTATACCTTCATGACCTTCAATTACAACATAGTCTCCCACTTTAAAAGGTCTTGTAAGAAGTAATAAAACACCACCTGCAAAATTTGATAAGCTACCCTGCAATGCCAAACCAATTGCAACACCGGCACTACCTAATACTGTTATAAATGATGTTGTCTCAATTCCAAGTTCTGAACAAATTACAATGAATACAATAAAATATCCTGTTATTTTAATTATTGAATCGACAAATTTTACTACTGCTTCGTCTGCACTTGTTCTGCCGATAATTTTTTTAGAAAGTTTACGCAATAATTTTATAATTATTTTTCCAATAATAAAGATTATTACAGCATTTATAATATTTATTCCTAAACTTATCATTTTAGATGAGAATCCATCAAATAACTTTGAAAGCTCTGAAACTTTTTCAGTGCTATTCTCACTTACTTTTTCACTTATTTCTTCTCCAATATCTGTTGCTAAAAAAAAGTTCATATTACTCTCCATTTTCAGATTATTTCACTCAAATTTTCCTATAACCTTAATTATAAAAAAGAGACTATTCTAATCAATAGTCTCTTTTTTAGTATATAACCTAATTGATTAGTTCTACTTTACTACTCTAACCTTAATTACGCCATCTACAGCATTTAATTTTTCAATTAAAGTATCTGTTGCACTATGGTCTAAATCAATGATTGCGTAAGCAAAATCACCCTTTGACTTATCTACCATGTCTGCACCGTTCCCTCCTTCAGCAGCAATTGTTGATGAAAGCTGTCCAATCATGTTTGGTATGTTCTTATGACAAACTGTAACACGACTTGCCTTATCACATACACCTAATGTTGCTGCAGGATAGTTTACTGAATTTTTAATATTTCCGTTTTCAACAAAATCAACGATTTCTTCTACTGCCATAATTGCACAGTTATCTTCTGATTCTGCTGTTGAAGCTCCAAGATGAGGTGTAGCAATAACACCATCTACGTTAGCTAACTTTGGATTAGGGAAATCAGTTACATATCTCTTAACCTTTCCGCTGCTAAGTGCTTCAACAATATCATCATCACAAACTAATAAATCTCTTGCAAAGTTTAAGATTACAACACCATCTTTCATCATGGCAATTGTATCTTTGTTAATCATTTCCTTTGTATCATCTAAAAGTGGTGTGTGAACTGTAATGTAATCACATTCCTTGAAGATTTCTTCTCTTGTCTTAACTACATTAACGGCTCTCTTTAAGCTTAAAGCTCCTTCTACTGAAAGATATGGATCTGTACCATACACTTCCATTCCCATTGATACGGCTGTATTTGCAACTAATCTACCAATTGCTCCTAAACCGATAATACCAAGTTTCTTTCCCTTGATTTCGTTTCCTGCAAAGTTCTTCTTAGCCTTTTCCATATCTTTGCTAATATTTGCATTTTCCTTGTTGTCAACAACCCATCTGTTTCCACCGATGATGTCTCTTGAACCAAGAAGTAAACCACACATTACTAATTCTTTAACACCATTTGCATTTGCACCAGGTGTGTTAAATACAACAACACCATTTTCAGCGCACTTATCAAGGGGAATATTATTTACACCTGCACCGGCTCTTGCTACTGCTAATAAGCTTGCTGGTAAATATAAGTCATGCATTGCAGCACTTCTTACAAGTGCCACATCTGCCTCATTAAAATCATCTACGATTTCATAGTTATCATTTAATTTGTTAAGTCCTAATTTTGAAATAGGATTTAAGCAATTTACTTTTGTCATTTTTTATGTACCTCCATAAATGTTTTTAATAAGATATTATTTTAAATATTTTAAATTATTTGTAATAACTCTTATTAAACGTAAATTAAGCGTTTTCCTTTTCGAATTTTTCCATAAATTCTACTAAGGCCTTAACACCTTCAATTGGCATAGCATTGTAAATACTTGCTCTCATACCACCAACTGTTCTATGTCCTTTTAAGTTTTCAAGACCGGCAGCCTTAGCTTCTGCAACAAATTTTGCATCTAATTCTTCATCACCTGTAACGAACGGTACGTTCATAAGTGATCTGTCTTCTTTTACAACAGTTCCCTTAAACAACTTGCTGTTATCTAAGAAGTCATAAAGAATCTTAGCTTTTTCTTCATTGTGCTTCTTCATTGCATCAAAGAACGATCCTCCTTTACAACTGTACCTTTAAATAATTTACTTGAATCTAAATAATCATAAAGTATTTTAGCTTTTTCTTCATTTCTTACCTTCATAACTTCTAAGCCGCCAAGCTTTTTAAGATGCTTAAATACTTTTCCACAAATATAAATTCCATAGCATGGAGGTGTATTGTAAAGTGAACCTGCATCTGCCTGTGTTTTCCATGCAAGCATTGTTGGTACTGTGCTGTCAACTTCTTCAGGAATTAAATCTTCTCTAACGATAGCAATTACAACACCTGCAGGACCAACATTCTTCTGAACACCACCGTAAATTACTCCGTATTTTTCTACGTCAACTGGTTCTGATAAGAAACATGAAGATACGTCAGCAACTAAAGTATGTCCTTTTGTATTTGGTAATGTATGATATTTTGTACCATAAATTGTATTGTTTTCACAAATGTATACATAATCAACATCATCATCAATATCTAAATCACTGCAATCTGGAATATAAGAGAAAGTCTTATCTGCTGATGATGCAACTCTCTGTACATCAACATACTTTTCTGCTTCCTGAGCAGCTTTCTTTGCCCACTGTCCTGTAATAATGTAGGCAGCTTTTCCATTCTTCTTTAAGTTCATTGGTACAGCTGCAAACTGCTGTGAAGCTCCACCCTGAAGGAATAATACCTTATAATTATCAGGTATATTCATAAGCTCTC
>OGUC01000978.1_pt1 | contig 12395 bp, 10 predicted proteins | sample 1573701 | NCBI WGS metagenome assembly OGUC01 (sample SAMEA2582017, study PRJEB24529) | metagenome | biome: Human gut stool | place: China | collected 2011
CATCATGTCACCTTCCATTTCCCATAATCCGCGCGCTTCCTGAGCATATTCGCCTTTTACCATAATATTCTTGACATCGACAAACATGGAGTCGGTAGCCATGTACATACCTTCACGTTCACCCGGAATATTGGCTTTCATCACCGAATCACGTTTATGTACAAAGAACTCTTTAGTAAAGGTATTCCTGTCTGTATAAGGATAAGAATATATTACGAAATTCATATCGGCAGAGGCACGGTTGGTAGAAGCCCACAAGAAATCTTTACCGACCTTATAATTCGATAACTCCTGAGGAATCCAGACATCACAGTCAAACATACTGCCCACTTTGGCTGAAATGGCATCATTATGTTTTTCTTTCAGCAAGTTTATCTGGCGATTGATTTCAGATTTCACAAAGAAATCGATAATCACCTGCTTGTTCTTTTCCACAAAGTCTGCAAACTCTTTTTCATCAGGTGCCTGAATAGTCATAATCATTTGCGGTGCAGCATAAACATCACGCGAAAATTTTATTTTAGGCTGTGTATAGATATCCTGAATATCAACAACAATGATATTACGGAAAATCCTCATGACACGGTCAAAGTGTTCGGGAGCGATATTTGAAATACGGAAAGAGCGTTCTGCCTGAGGTAATCCGGGAACATTCGTATCCAGCACATCAAATAATGCACGTCCTGCGGGGCGATCCCACACTGCCTTATTTACCACCACCAACACTTCGTAAGGTCTTCCGCTGGAAGTCGGAGTAAACAAGTTTTTCTGTCCTTTCTTACAAGAAGCCAGCACCAGCACTACCAGTACCAAACTCAAATAGAATGCTATTCGTTTCATAATTCTTATGGTATTATATTTAATAATCTATAGTGTAACACCTTTTTCTTTCTGTTGTTTAGCCGTCGACAACATTCCGCACGCCGCAAATATATCCTCCCCTCTTGATGCACGAATAGTAGCAAAAACTCCGTGTTGTGTCAGATAATCACGAAATGCCACCATTGTTTCCATGTCCGTTCCTTCCAAATTAACATTCGGGATGGCATGGAAACGGATTAAATTGATGCGGCAGTCGATGCCACGCAGCAATTTAACAATTTCTTTGGCATACACCAAAGAATCATTCACATCTTTAAACACAATATATTCAAAAGACAACCGCCTTTGCTTACTGAAATCATAATTACGCAATATATCTACAATTTCGGTAATAGAGAAAGCTCTTTCGGCAGGCATCAGTTCTTTTCTCTGCGATGGGAAAGGAGTATGCATACTGATAGCCAGATGGCAGTCACTCTCATTCAAAAAACGTTCCAATCCTTTTTTCAATCCAACGGAAGATACAGTTATTCTTTTCGGACTCCAATGATAGCCATAATCAGAGGTCAGTATTTCGAGCACCTTCAGCACTTCATCCAAGTTGTCAAAAGGCTCTCCCATCCCCATAAACACAAGATTGGTCAGCGTATCGCGTTCCGGTATAGAATATATCTGGTTCAGAATCTGATTGGCAGTCAGGTTGGCCGTAAAACCTTGCTTTCCTGTCATGCAGAACTTACAATTCATCTTGCACCCCACTTGTGAAGAAACGCACAAGGTAGCCCGGTCTTCATCCGGTATATATACAGCCTCTACAAAATTCCCGGTCGGCGTACGAAACAGATACTTCACCGTCCCGTCCACCGAGCGCATAGCTTCCACCGGTGCAGATGCTCCGATTTCATAGCTGCCTTTCAACATCTCACGATGCTTCAGTGACAGGTTAGTCATTTCATCTATCGAAACGACTTTCTTCTCATACAACCAAGATACAATCTGCTTTGCAGCAAATTTAGGCATTCCCAGATTCTGCGTTATGTGCTGAATCTCATTCAATGTCTTGCCAAGTAATACCGTTTTTGGAGTTTCCATTCTATTTAAAAAGACAATTAGCGTACAAAGGTAGAGAAAAAATAATATATATTGCCTATCTTTGCGCTGAGAAATACATTTAAAGATGAGAAAAACAATTAATTGTTTTATTCCATACGAAGAAAACACAGCAATAGACAAAGTTGTTACAGCATTGAAAGACAGCATTGTTGTAAACAAAATCTATTTATTGACAACCGCTCATGGCTCAATGCCATCCGTTCCTGCAGGATGTGAACCATTCACCATTGACTCCTTGAACAGCAGTGATACGATAAAGAAGATTGCTCAGAAAGCAGACACCCCTTTCACTTTATTATATACCAAAGCATCTCCGTTTGAATTAGGCTACATGGCTTTGGAACGCATAGCCGACTTCCTGCAAGACCGGAAGACCGGCATGGTCTATGCCGACCATTACGAGTGGAAAGAGGGAGAAAAGAAAAAGCATCCCGCCATTGATTACCAACCGGGAAGTGTACGCGATGACTTCGACTTCGGGGCTCTGCTGGCATTCAGAAGCGAATACCTGATCGGGGCAGCCGGAATGATGGAGAACGAGCGCGAAAACTATCGGTATGCCGGACTTTATGCCACTCGCTTGTTCATTGCCGAAACAAGCCGAATTGTCCACATCAATGAATACCTATACACTGAAATAGAAGAAGACAACCGCTTGTCGGGCGAAAAGCAGTTCGATTACGTCAACCCACGCAACCGCGAAGTACAGATTGAAATGGAACAGGCCTTCACCGGATACCTGAAAAGAACAGGTGTCTATTTGCCGTCTAATTTCAAAAAGGTAAACTTCCGAACAGAAACAGTTACCTATGAAGCTTCCGTCATCATCCCCGTAAGAAACAGAGTCCGCACCATCGACGACGCCATCCGTTCCGCCCTCGAACAGCAAACGGACTTTCCTTTCAATATCATCATCGTTGACAATCACTCCACAGACGGCACATCCGAAGTGATTGCCCGTTATAAAGACCATCCGCAAGTCATACACCTGCAACCCAAACGCACCGATTTGGGCATAGGCGGCTGCTGGAACCTCGCAGTCCATCATCCCTTATGCGGCCGCTTCGCCATACAACTGGACAGCGACGACCTCTATAGCAGTCCGCAGACGTTGCAAACCATCGTAAACACTTTCTATAAAGAACAATGCGCCATGGTGATAGGCACGTACCGAATGACGGATTTCCACCTGAGCACCATTGCTCCGGGCATCATAGACCACAAAGAATGGACACCGGACAACGGGCACAACAATGCCCTGCGCATCAACGGGCTGGGTGCTCCCCGCGCCTTCTTCACTCCCCTTTTAAGAGAAATCGGAGTGCCCAACGTCAGCTACGGAGAAGACTATGCATTGGGCCTCGCCTTCTCGCGCACCTATAAGATAGGACGGATTTACGATGAACTATACCTTTGCCGGCGTTGGGAAGGCAACTCGGATGCCGCACTCGGCATTGAGCAAGTCAACACCAACAACCATTACAAAGACAGCCTCCGCACACACGAAATCAATCTCCGCCGGTGCTATAACGAACAGCACAACCAAAACGACGGTAATAAAAGCAAAGCACAAAACAAGCATTTTATAGAAAAACAATTTGCCGAATGGCAGACGGCAAGCGACAACCTTGCCGCTTTAAGAAAAGCGCTTGTCAAGCAAGAAGTGATTTGCGGCATCCCGTTTACTGTGCAGCACAACCCGGCACGCATGGTTTCCACCGGAGCCAAAACCGACAAAGAAAGCATTCTCTCCCGTCCCTGTTTTCTTTGCAGAAAAAATCAACCCGAAGACCAGCGCGTCTGTCCCATCGGAGACGGATACAATCTGTGTGTCAATCCTTATCCGATACTCCCCTATCATATCACCATCCCATCTGCCGAACACCGGGAACAGATCCTGCCTGCTGATTTTTGCAACACCGTCAGCACTCTCCTCAATGAATTGCCCGACGAATACGCCTTATTCTACAACGGAGCACTTTGCGGAGCCTCTGCCCCCGACCATCTGCATTTTCAGGGAGTTCCGACGGAGCACGTTCCACTGATTGCTTTCTATCGCCGGACGGACAGCGGAAAAGAAAGGCTCGCATCAATCAGCCATTCATCCGTCCTGCACTACATCGACAGTTACGTCTGCCCCCTGTTCAGCATCGAACAGTGCCGTGACGGAAAAACAGACGAGTCCTTGTTTACCAATATAATGAAAGAATTGCCGTGCAGCAATAACGAACCGGAACCGAAAGTAAACATACTGGCATGGCAAGAAGATGAAAAACAAATCATCCTTATCATTCCGCGCTGTAAGCACCGTCCCGAATGTTACAGTGCCGAAGCCGGCAAACAAATGCTTGTCAGTCCGGGTACCCTTGATATGGCAGGCATCATTGTCACACCGCGCAAAGAAGATTTTGAAAAGATATCAACCGAAGACATCCGACAAATTCTGCAAGAAGTCGGACTGCCACGCGAAGATGCACAGGAAATAATTAAGAAGTACCGAAAAAGAGACAGACTATGATGAAAGAGCCCGAAATAAATGTAGGAATAGTAAATGCACAAGAAATCCATTTTTCGTTGAACGGCCGTTTTTTTGCCAAAGGAGAAACCGTATGTGGCGAACAAAGCGTCTCTTTCAGTGAAGGAGGCATTTTGTGGAACGGCAATCTGTATCGTGAGCTGACATTCACCCCACAAGACGAACGCACTTCCTTCTCCCTCTATGATGTGACCATCGGCATCAATTTTCATTGGGAGCGTCAGGAAACCCAAAGCTTTATGGGAACGCTGAAACTGGTGGTGGATGAAGGCAAAATAACAGCCATCAACATCCTTCCGGTAGAAGACTATCTGATAAGTGTCATCTCTTCGGAAATGAACGCCACCTCTTCACTGGAGTTTTTGAAAGCACATGCAGTCGTTTCGCGAAGCTGGCTTTTTGCCCAAATGGAAAAGCGTAAGGCTCTATGCAACAAGAATGAAGGATTCTTCTCCTTTGTGAAGACCGAAAACGAATACATCCGCTGGTATGACCGCGAAGACCACACCATCTTCGACGTGTGTGCCGACGACCACTGCCAGCGTTATCAGGGAATCACCAAAGCATCGAACGCAACAGTCGCCGAAGCTGTCCGCGCCACACGCGGCCAACTGCTCATGTACGGTCAAGGCATTTGCGATGCCCGTTTCTCCAAATGTTGCGGAGGAGTAACCGAAGAATTCGGTTACTGTTGGGAAGATAAGGACTATCCCTATCTGTCCGCCATACGAGATGACGGAAAAGAAGCCTCGCAACCGCTCCCCGACCTGACTCAGGAAGCGGAAGCCGAACGCTGGATACGCACCTCTCCCCCGGCGTTCTGCAACACCGACGACAAGAAAATCATTTCACAGATACTGAACAACTACGACCGCGAAACGACAAACTTCTATCGTTGGAAAGTGCGTTACACACAAGAGGAACTGGCAGAGCTCATCCGACTGAACACCAAAACCGATTACGGAAGCATCCTCGATTTAATTCCTGTCCGGCGAGGAAAGTCGGGACGTATCTGCAAACTAAAAATCGTAGGCACCCTGAAGACCCTCATTATCGGAAAGGAACTGGAAATTCGCCGCACCCTCTCCTCCTCCCATCTGTTCAGTTCGGCTTTTGTCATCGACAAAGGAGAACTGAAAGACGGTGTGCCGGAATGGTTCCTGCTGACAGGCGCCGGCTGGGGTCACGGAGTAGGCTTATGCCAAATCGGTGCCGCTGTCATGGGTGAGCAAGGCTATACATACGACAAGATTCTGCTACACTACTATAAAGGAGCAGACATCCGCCGTTTCTATTAATCCAATCTTACAGGTAATCATGAAAAAGACATCACCGTGGGCATGGATTCCCACCCTCTACTTTGCGCAAGGATTGCCACGTGGCAGTGACCATCATCTCGCTTGTCATGTATAAAAGACTGGGCATCAGCAATACCGAGCTGGCCTTTTATACCGGCTGGCTCAACCTGCCCTGGGTCATCAAACCACTGTGGAGTCCGTTCATCGACCTCATCAAGACCAAACGCCGGTGGATTGTCACCATGCAGATGCTCATCGGTGCAGGACTGGCAGGTATTGCCTTTACCATCCCCACGGAATATTTCTTTCAACTGACACTTGCCTTGTTCTGGCTGCTCGCCTTCAGTTCTGCCACACACGACATTGCCGCCGACGGATTTTACATGCTGGCGCTCGATTCTCACGAGCAAGCACTGTTTGTAGGTATCCGCAGCACCTTCTACCGTATTGCCACCATTGCCGGACAAGGGCTGCTCATCATGCTGGCAGGCCGGTTGGAAACGGTGACAGGCAACATTCCATACGCATGGACCATCACCTTCTTTATGCTTGCCGGCATCTTTCTTGCCGTGTGGCTTTACCATCGTTTCATCCTCCCCCATCCGGCTGCCGACCATCCGGCAAAGGAAGTATCCGCTTCCGGGTTGATGAAAGAATTCTTTACCACCTTTACCACCTTCTTCCAATGCTATACCCTTATCAATTGCCATTGCATTCATGCTGCTATATCGGCTTCCCGAAGCCCAATTAGCCAAAATGGGAATTCCTTTTTTACTCGACCCGGTTGAAAAGGGAGGCTTGGGACTTACTACCGAAGAAGTAGGATTCGTGCAAGGAACAGTCGGTATCATAGGACTTACGTTAGGAGGCATTTTGGGAGGCATTGCCGTAGCCCGGGGAGGTCTTAAACGCTGGCTTTGGCCCATGGTATGGGCTATCTCGTTACCTGATTTTGTTTATGTATACCTCAGCTATGCACAACCGGATTCCTTGTTGTTTGTCAACATTTGCATCTTCATAGAGCAGTTCGGATACGGTTTCGGATTCACAGCCTACATGCTCTACCTCATTTACTTTGCCGACGGCGAGCACAAGACGGCACACTATGCCATCTGTACCGCTTTTATGGCGCTTGGCATGATGATTCCGGGAATGGCTGCCGGATGGCTGCAAGAGCACTTGGGATACAACCACTTTTTTATTTGGATTATGATATGTTGCATCGCCACATTCGGAGTCACGGCTTTGCTGAAGATTCATCCCGAATTTGGAAAGAAAACCTTAAAAAGTTAATGTTAAATTCAACAATACAAGCCATTGCATTGTTTCCTTTTCAGACGATAACATATAAAACAGAAGATATATGAAAAAAATTATTTTATTGGTATCAGTTGTATTGTTTGGCTGCGTAGGATACGCACAAGCACAAACATCTGAAAAAAAGCTGAGTCGTCAAGAACGAAAGGAAGCTAAAAGAGCCATGGAGCAGGCATTGTTTGAAGAAGCCAAACAAGCCATAGAAAACAAAAGCTTTACCCTGGAAGCGGATCAGGTTATCTTTAAACGGGGCAGAACTGCATTTGTCTCTTCAAACACAAATTTTGTGACAGTCAATGGTAATAAAGGCTCCGTACAGGTAGCTTTCAATATACCTGTAAGCGGTCCCAATGGCTTGGGTGGAGTAACTGTAGACGGCAATGTGTCCGGCTACAAAGTGACCACAGACAAAAAAGGCAACATCCGTCTGGCAATGAATATCACAGGTGTAGGTATTTCTGCCCAAGTCAATATTTCACTGGCCAATGGCGGCAACAATGCAACAGTGGATATTCTTCCCAATTTTCATTCCAACAGACTTACCTTATCAGGCACTCTGTTGCCATTGGATAAATCAAGCGTATTCAAAGGAAGGTCTTATTGACAGATTTTTCCTAAATTCAGCTTCAACCGAGTTTTTCATTTCTACTGTCACTGCTGCCACCATAGGATGCTTATCACATACAACATCCTATCAATAAACGACTTATCCAAGTGGTGGCAGTAGCAGTTCTTTTACCGTTTAAAAGCCCTCTACCACCACTTTTTAGTATCATTCCACCAATCTTCTAATTATATTCGAAAGAAAAAGAAGATTAGTTCGAAAAGCCCGTGAGCATCATACGTTATTGCTTAACCACGTCCGTGGTTAAGTCTATCCACCCGGGTGGTTAAAGTTAGTCACGTAGGTGATTAAAGTTAACCACGGGGGTGGTTAAATAATATCCGACGTCTAAATAGACTTGTTTTGTTGATTAGGCACTCACTTTCAATTATTATTCATATCTTTGCGTACACTATAACCATTAACCAGTAACCATGATTGTAATAGCAGACAGTGGTTCCACCAAAACCGATTGGTGCATCGGCAACAGCCAAACGGATTACCGGATAGTCCAAACTCCCGGCATCAATCCGTTTTATCTTTCCACCAAAGAAATAAGCCGGCAAATAACAGAAAACCTTTTCCCGCAGTTGACGGAAAAAGACACCGTCACCGAACTTTATTTCTATGGCGCCGGCTGCACGCCCGAAAAGGTATGCATCGTAGCAGATGCCCTCACCGAATGTTTCCCACACGCCCATGTTGCGGTGGAAAGTGACTTGTCGGGAGCCGCCCGCGCCTTGTGCGGACACACGAAAGGCATTGCCTGTATATTGGGAACAGGATCGAATTCCTGCGAGTACGACGGTGAAAAAATTGTTTCCAATGTTTCTCCACTGGGGTACATATTGGGGGACGAAGGAAGCGGAGCCGTGCTGGGTAAACGCCTGGTGGGTGACTGCCTCAAAAAACAGCTTCCCCCCGACTTGTGCGAACTGCTGCTGAAAGAATATGAGTTGACGCCTGCCCTTATCTTGGACAAAGTATATCGGCAGCCGCTTGCCAACCGTTTTCTGGCAAGCCTCACTCCTTTCTTATCCGCACACCGGCAAAGAGCGGAGATTCATGCGTTGCTGCTTTCCTGTTTCACCGATTTCTTCGAAAGGAATGTGATGCTGTACGAATATGCCGGTTGCCCGGTTCATTTTATCGGTTCCATCGCATGGCATTTCCGGGCGGAGGTGAAAGAAGCAGCCGATGCATTGGGCATTCAAGTCGGCAAGATAATAAAGAGTCCGATGGAAGGGTTGATAAATTATCATTTCAGAATATGAGTTTTATTAAAATAACCGAGCAGCCGTCTTTGCACGAAGACCTGGAACAGTTGTCCGTGCGAAGCTTATTGGAAGGTATCAATGAGGAAGACCAAAAAGTAGCCTTGGCCGTGCGCTCCTGTATTCCCCACATAGAAAGACTGGTAACAGGCATCGTGGAACGGATGCAGCAAGGCGGACGGGTATTTTATATCGGAGCCGGAACCAGCGGACGCCTGGGGGTATTGGATGCTTCGGAGATTCCACCGACTTTCGGTATGCCCGATACTTATATAATAGGTATAATAGCCGGAGGCGAAACGGCTCTGCGGCATCCGGTGGAAAATGCGGAAGACGATACGTTGAAGGGATGGGAAGAATTGCAGGCTTTCCACATCAGTGACAAAGATACCGTGATAGGCATTGCCGCTTCGGGAACAACGCCTTATGTCATCGGCGCATTGCAACAGGCACGGAAAAGAGGCATACTGACAGCAGGAATCAGCAGCAATCCTGATTCTCCCCTCTCACACGCAGTGGATATTCCCATCGAAATGATTGTGGGCCCGGAGTTTGTGACCGGCAGTTCGCGCATGAAAAGCGGCACAGGGCAAAAAATGATTCTCAACATGATCAGCACTTCCGTGATGATAAAACTGGGAAGGGTGAAGGGAAACCGAATGGTCAATATGCAACTAAGCAACCAAAAACTGGTAGACCGGGGAATGAGAATGATTATGGAGGAACTGCAGCTAGACGAAAAAAAGGCTAAACAATTGTTGCAGAAATATGGTTCAGTAAAAAAGGTCTTGGACATTTATAATAAGAAATAAATTGTATAACTAAAAACAATTAAGACATGAAAAGTTGGAAACCGGAAGCCATTATCTTAGCAATAGGTATGCTGATTATGGGGTATTTTATCAAAAACGGACTGGATACTTTCGCCGGTAAAGACCGGGTAGTAACCGTCAAAGGATTGGCTGAAATGGAAGTGCCTGCCAACAAGGTTACTTGGCCTCTGATGTACAAGGAAGTGGGAAATGACTTGCCTGCCTTATATAATAAGATTAATAATACGAATCAGACTATCGTCACTTTCCTCAAACAAAAAGGTATCACGGAGCAGGAAATCAGTATCAATGCTCCCGAACTTATCGACTTGCAGGCCGACCGTTATAATAGTAATCCGATTCAATTCCGTTATAATATTACAACTGTCATCACTGTTACATCCGACAAAGTGGAACTTGTCCGTAATCTGATAAAAGAACAGAGTGAACTTCTGAAGCAGGGCATCGCCATTACCGGAGGAGATTACCGCTACAACGTGCAGTATGACTTTACAGGGCTCAATGCCGTGAAACCTCAGATGATAGAAGAAGCAACAAAGAACGCCCGCGCCGCCGCCATCAAGTTTGCCAAAGACTCGGACAGTGAACTGGGAAAGATAAAAAGAGCTTATCAAGGACAATTCAGCATCGAAGACCGCGATGCCAATACTCCTTATATCAAACGAATACGCGTGGTGACTACCATTGACTATTCACTGGAAGATTAAAATATCAGATACCCATCTTATGAAGCATTTTCAATAATTCATCTTTGTTCAGAGGCTTTGATAAATAACCGTTGAAGCCTCTGGACATTACTTTTCTTCTGTCTTCATCGTATGCAAAAGCCGTTACCGCCACAATGGGGATATCGGAAGACAGTTGGCGAATGGCATCCGTTGCCTGATAACCGTCCACCACGGGCATGCCTATATCCATCAAAATAATATCCGGATTGCATTCCAGGTATTTGGAAACGGCTTCTTCACCGTTTGTGGCACGGATCAAATCATAGTGTTTTTCCAGATAAATCTTATAGAGCAGATAATTGTCGTCCATGTCCTCGGCTATCAGAATGGTTCGGCGAACAGCCCCCGCATCGTATTCGGTTTCATTGAATTCAACGGTTTCCGAAACGTCTTCCGTCCGTTGCTGCAAAGGTAAAAAATCAAAAGGTTTCACCGGCAGGGTAAACCAGAAAGTAGAACCTTTGCCGTATTCCGAGAATACCCCTATCTCACCGCCCAGTTTCTTGATAATGGTCCGGCTGATAGACAACCCCAAACCCGTGCCCTGCTTTTTGGCATCCAGTTTCATGAAACGTTCAAAGACTTTATCCACCTTCCCGGCCGGAATGCCGGCTCCCGTGTCCTGCACATAGAAGTAGATATCATCCTCCCGCACCTTATATCCTAAAGTGATACTGCCTTCTTTGGTATACTTGAATGCATTCGACAGAAAATTGGAAAGTACCTGTGACACCCGGTTCTTTTCGGTATGAATAAAGCAGACCGGCAGACAAGGCTCAAACACAATACGCACCGGACTGTCAGCCTCCTCCAGACGCAGCCGGAAAATTCCTTCCAGTTCACGCATTATCTGATTAACATCCGTATCGGAATAAATAAACTCCAATGTCCCCGCCTCTATCTTTGACATATCCAGAATATCATTAACCAACTGCAACAACATATTCGTATTACCTTTGATTATCTCAACATAAGAATTACGTTCGGATTCGGAAGCATTGGACAACAATCCCGCGAAACCAACTATCGCATTCAGCGGAGTCCGAATTTCATGGCTCATATTAGCCAGGAAAGCTGTCTTCTGTTCACCTGCCACTTCCGCCACCCGCCTGGCCACCTCCAGTTCTTCCTGTACCTTCTTCAAACGCGTAATATCTCTCACGGTCAGCAACACCTTTTCATCTCTGTTCTGCACCATATATGCCCCCGAAACACTCACCACACAATCCACGTAGTTATCAGTGTCATCCGACAAATAAAGCCTCATCGGAGCTTCTAACCGGGAAAAGCTGTTTTTTTCGCGAAAACACCTTTCGATGGAAGCACGCACCGGACAGGATTTACAATTCTCGTGAGTGCCGCATGCACCGGAATCCAACGCATTTTTGCACCGAAGCAATTCCCCCACCCTGTGAAGGACACAGTCATCCTTTTCACTGTTCAAACTATAATAATTGGTTTTCTCTACCAGAAAATTACGATTGGCCAATACAATGTACGCATCGATATTGCGTAAGATGGCATCCGAAAAATCTTTGTTTAAACCAAGTTCGTTCTTTTGGGCAAGAACTTCCTTATTCAGACTTTTTGTTTTCTTTGTTTCGAGCCACCACTTTATCATAAAAAATAAAGCAACAACCGCTAATAGTATGGATGGTAGCATTTGCTAAATAGATTTATATTATCGCAAAGATATGAACATAATTCAATATCGGTTTATAATTAGACAATTAAATATTCAAATTTAAAGAAAAAGCCTCAAATCTATTTGTGATTCAGTAAATTATTGTATCTTTGCGCCCGAAATTAGATAATCAATATAATGTCTAACGTAATTAACTGAGAATTTTAACAATTTTATTAATGGAAA
>OGUC01000979.1_pt1 | contig 12381 bp, 7 predicted proteins | sample 1573701 | NCBI WGS metagenome assembly OGUC01 (sample SAMEA2582017, study PRJEB24529) | metagenome | biome: Human gut stool | place: China | collected 2011
GGCAAACCCTGCCCCTACAGCTGACGATGGGATAGGCCGGTTTAGTTTTGACACATTCCCAAGTTTTTGTTGAAATGTTGTGCTTGCTTTCATTGCTTTTATTGTTTGTGTATTGAATGCCAAAAGTTTATCTTTAATGATTACTTTGCAAATATAATCTAGTTTATAATATAAACCAAACAATCAGGGAACTTTTTTTTCTTGATATTCACTTTGTATATAGATATTTGTTTGTTAATGGTTTTTGGTTTGTTCGGCCGCTTGTAAAACCTTTATAGATAGTAGGCTTTAGTTGCCCTCTTTTGTATGTAGTTTGTGCGGTTTACGTGCGCATACATGCGCGCCCGCAATGTAATTAGGTGTATTCCATTTCCTTTCTGTTTGGTTGTTTCTCAAAAGTATTTGTGATGTTACAACATTTTTACTCACATGTCACCACCCGGTACACATTTATGCACTCGTTCGAACAACTGGGTGGCGGAAAGGCTCTGCACCTCCTGAGGTTCTCAACTGCTTAATACTTTCTTATGGTATCCTGACACAATGACATATATACGTATAGGTTCATGCGTACGTACGTGTAGCTCGATACGTATATACGTGTGGGCTTATGCCACCGTATGTGTAATCCGATGCGTACGTACACACTTTACAAACAGGGGGATGTGTCAAAATGTGGATAATGTTGTCGTTTCGTTGGTAGGGGCGAGGTTCGCTCGCCCGAAAACAGTTTGCTTTGTGTCTTCGGGCAGGCAACCCCTGCCCCTACAGCTGACGATGGGATAGGCCGGTTTAGTTTTGACACACTCCCTTTTTACTTCAACGTATCATAATAAGCGTCCAGCAACTTCTTTGCCGCAACAAAAGAAGTCAGCTTTCCGTTCAACACTTCCTCTTCCTTCACAGCCAGCATAGAAGCTATTGTCTCATTATTATAAAAACTGTCGCGCAGGTGCTCGTTGATGGACTCGTACATCCAGTATTTTGCCTGTTCGTTACGGCGCTGTTCAAAATAGCCATTGGCTTTCACAAAAGCAAAATACTCATCAACCATGTCCCATATCTCCTTGATGCCCAAGCCATAAAAGCCCGAATAAGTCAGGACTTTGGGAGACCATCCCGAATCGGGTGCCGGAAACAGGTGCAGCGCATTCCGAAAATGGCTCGCTGCCAGTTTCGCTTTCTCTATGTTGTTGCCGTCGGCCTTGTTGATGACAATGCCATCCGCCATCTCCATGATACCCCGTTTGATGCCTTGCAATTCATCTCCCGTGCCCGCCAGTTGAATCAGCAGAAAGAAATCCACCATGGAGTGTACCGCAGTTTCACTCTGCCCCACTCCCACCGTTTCGACGAATATCTTATCAAACCCTCCTGCCTCGCACAGGATAATCGTCTCACGGGTCTTTCGTGCCACTCCGCCCAACGAACCTGCCGAGGGGCTGGGGCGGATAAAAGCATTGGGATGGACGGACAGTTTCTCCATGCGGGTCTTATCGCCCAAGATACTGCCTTTGGAACGCTCACTGCTGGGGTCGATGGCCAAGACAGCCAACTTTCCTCCTTGCCGGAGCACATGCAGCCCGAAAACATCAATGGAGGTACTCTTGCCGGCACCCGGCACTCCGCTGATTCCGATACGAATCGACCTGCCGGAATAAGGGAGACATTTCTCTATAACCTCCTGAGCGATGGCCTGATGTTCGGGTTTCACACTCTCCACCAGTGTCACGGCCTGACTCAAGACGGTCACGTTACCTTTCACAATACCTTCCACATACTCTCCCACAGAAAACTCACGGCGACGCGGTTTCTTGCGGAATTTCAAATAAGGATTCACAATGGATGGTTGTTCAATGCCCGCATTGACGACCAATCCCTTATATTCTTCACTATTTTCAGGATGTTCCATAGCTATTTCTTTGAGGTTACTTTCACATTGATAATTATTTTCGGGCTGTTCGGGTCATTCGTTATCATCAATACACGAGGTGAGCCTTTCACTCTTCTGAGGTTATGCCCATAAGCCGTAATCTTCATCTTGGTCGTTGCCCCAGGCTTCAAGACACGTTTCTTCAACTGCACTCCCAAAGCAGAGTTGAACACTTGCAAATCACGTATTTCCAGATTGGATTTACCCACATTCTTCACTATAATCGTCTGCGAACGTTTCTCGTCATCTGCCAATTCTCCCATGACCAGTTCCTTGGCAGAAAGATGGATGGCAGGCGGATTCAGGCGTTCTTGCTGACTGATGCGAGAGAAATCGGGCAACAGCACAGCCGAAACCGGAATTTCATTTTCCTCACCCACCTTATCTCCGGGGAACCGTGACAGGTATACCGAAGCAGTGGTCAACCCCAGCTTAGGAAGTTTTTCGGTATCAAGAGTCACCTTAATCTTTCCGGTGCGGTTACGCCCCAGCTTATCGGGAGTGGCCACCGCACTCAAATAAGGAGGCAGATGCATCAACACAGGTGTATAGACCCGGTCCGAAGTATTGGCTATCAGCAGTTCGATGGTCGGTTTATCTCCCATGTTCGCATCGTCAAACTCTATTTCCTCTTTATTCAGGCGGATTGCACCGATTTGATAAGGATGGGTAAAGGTATAGTTCTTGGGGTCGGCGGTCACTTCTCCGCGAAAAGACAAATAAACAGGCTTGTCTGACGCATTGCAATAAACGCCGATGCTTTTCCGGAAACGACCGAGAGCCTTGGCATCAAACGTAGAACTGACTTCACCCGTTTTCCCCGGCAGGATAGGAGATTTGGTCCAGTCGGTAACAGTGCACCCGCAGGAAGTGGTGACATTGGATATCACTAACGGCTTATCGCCCTTATTTGTTATTTTAAAGGTAGCCGTTACCGGGTTCTTCCATAAAATGGTTCCAAATTCGTGCATTGTCTTATCAAAAGAGGCTTTTGGCTGCGCAAAGACTGAAAGCCCCGATCCCAGCAACATACTTATTATCAACATTATGTATTTCATACCAAACTAAATTCTTCGTTTAAAGTAACAAAGGTAAGGAAAAAAAGCATTATCTTTGCATTAGAAGGTGTTAAAACAAAAAGATTAAAACTATAAACTGGAATATTATGAGAACATGGAAGAATTATCTATGTATGCTGGCCGCACTGGTTGTCACGCTCGGTTTCACTTCCTGTGAGAGCGATGAAGACATCGGTTTTGATTTATCGGGATTGTATGGAGTGACATGGTTCGGCGATATGGGTGCCGGTGATTCTTGGGGTGAACCTTTGGACAGCTATATCACATTCACATCCGGCTCTCGCCCCGACCACGGTGTAGGAACGGAAGACCTCTATTATACCACTCCTCCCTTCGAGTATTACGATACCTATAAATTCGACTGGTTTATTGAGAACGGACGGTTATATATAGACTATGATACCGGGGAATCCATCATTATAGATTATCCGCATGTCAATGGAAACTACTTCTACGGAACAATAGGAAACTTTGATTTCCGGTTGGAATACGATGGAGGCCGCAGCGTCAAAAGACAAGCGGATATCTCCAAATGAAAATAACCTGTCATTAAGTTGTAAGGGAGTATGTCAAAACTATCGTTTAGTTCGTAGGGGCTATGGAATAGCCCGGTTTAGTTTTGACACACTCCCTTTACAATTCTATTTCACCACTACTTTATATCCTCCTGTATGCCCGCCGAACTCGGGTGCATAAGCCGACTGAATCGTTGCTATCCCGGACCGGTATTCTCCCGAACGGGTCACATACACCTGATACTCTATCACATACATTCCTTTACGCATTTGATTGACAAAGAAAGAAGTGGAAGCATCTTTTGTTGCCTGATAATATCCCAGGTTTGTGCTCAGGCGATAACCTGACAATGCTGCCAACGGCTCCATACAAGCGGCACGCTCATCTTTAATCTGTACAAAATCCATATCCCGGTCTGCCTTTACCGTCAGACGGACAGTAATCTTATCACCTATATTCAATACAGTGCCTTCTTCTATGAGCGTCTCTCCTTTATAAAGGCTACGACTGACAGACAAACCGCTACTTTGCTCACCCATCTTATCCATATTCTCCAGATATTGGGCATACACAGCTCCCCAACCCATACCGCTGCCTTCACAATCCACTGTCACCTTCTTCAGATTCAGGACATTGCCTTCAACCACCTTCTTGAGATAACCCACCGGCTCTTCCGCCGACGTCTGAATCACCTCTTTTCCCAAGGTAATCTTCACGGCATCAGAGTTTGCCAATAAGTCCGTTCCCGAATTCAGTAAGGCATATACAGCATTCACCGTAGCAACAGGAGTATCCCAAACCTGCGTTTGCTTCTCTTTCAAAAGCCAGCGTTTCATCTGGCTCAACGCCTGCTCGTCTTTGGTAACGTATTGCACCGCCTCCATTGCAGCCACTTCGGTCGGAATCTTATAACCGAACCAAGAATAATGTGCCTTGGGAGTATCAAAATAACGCCCCATCTTGTCTGTCACCACCGAATACTCCATAACAGACTGCACAAACTCTTTCGCCTTTACCGTCTCTCCGGCCTGTTGCAAAACAATGGCAGATAGCGCCTTTCCGTAAACAGTCAGATCGGTCGCCTGTGCACTCAGCTTACTGATAAAGTAACGGTTCATATCGGCATTTGCTCCGGCTTTGCCATTCAAAGCACATATATACAGATATTGGAGCGTCTGTTCTGAAGGACTGACCTTCGTCACGCCTTTCTTTTCGGCTTCCTTCATTGCCTTGTATTCTTTCCCTGCCTGCACGGTAAGATAGTTTAATGCTTTCTGATACATGGCAGAGAGAGCCTGATTCAGTTTTCCACCGGTCATCACTTGCAGGCGGGTCAGCATTTCTGTTATCTGCGTAGTCATATAACGATTGCCCGGCATACCCTTGTACCAGCTCCATGCACCATCCCCATTTTGCAGCTCATTCAAATGTGCCACACAGACAGACAATTTATTACTCATCGTGTTCAAATCAAACAAGGTGGCAATACGTTGACGTTGTTCTTCTTCATTCACGGCTTCAGTCAGCCACGGTGTCTCTGCCAGCAATATGTTCTTCAACTCCTCATTCTTTTGCAACCGGCTCATGAAAGTTTCTTTAGTGCCTCCCTGTGCCAGCCAACTGTCAAATATCTGTTTGATACGCGGATTTGAACTCACAATGAACTCGGCCAACGCATTCGCATAATAAGCAGAAGCCCATGACAGCGCATCCTCTCCCTGCGGAACCGCAACCACCGGCAATGCCATGACAGCATACCATACGGGATTGCTCGTAAATTCCACTGTCATCTTCCGGCCGGATGCCGTACGACTGTGGTTATTAAACAGATGCTCCAATGAGAAGGTATAACTTCCTTTGCCGTTTACATCCAACGGCACACTCTCCGTCACCCACTGCTTATCCGTCAACACCGGGATGTAACGCTGTTCGCCATCACTGAACGTATCTCCTTCAGCCACCATGCGGCATGCCAATACAGTATACTTATCAGTGACGTCAAAGGTAAAGCTCACATTGCCCGTTTCTCCCGCTTTCACTCCGAACTTCTGCTTCTGAGTATAGAAGACCTTCTCTGTTTCAGGATTGAAAAGTTCCATTCTGACAGTTCCGGCAACAGCCTTATCCGACAGGTTAATCAGTGAAGCGGCAATATTTGCCTTATCACCCACACGGACAAAACGAGGCATATTGGGTTGAAGCATAAACTCTTTGGAGGCAGTAGCGGTTGCCTCTATCCGGCCGTAATCCACCTCCTTGGTATGTGCCAGCCCCATAAACTTCCATTTTGTCAGGCTTTCGGGCAGGATAAACGAAATGCTGACTTCGCCCTGCCCGTTGGTACGCAACTGCGGATAGAAGAAAGCTGTTTCGGCAAAGTTCTGACGCACCTGCACATTCCCTGTTTCTTCCAAAGCACCCGCATCCATTGCTTCCGCTCTCAACACAGGAATTATTTCTTCCTCAAACACCACATTTGTAATCGCCACATCTTGGACATCATCTGCCATTTTCGGTCGGGCAGCACGCGAATTCATTTCCCAACCGGCAGGCAAACTCTCCAAGACACAATGCCGTACACCCACGGACGGAACCAGCAATTCACTATAAGAGTACGAAGAAGTATTCAAACTCTTAAACGGGAAATTGAGATAGATATATTCAGTCCGTGCATACCAGCTGTTCCATTTGGAATATGGAATGTTACGGTCGAAATTCACACGGAATAAAAGGTTATGCTTATAGAACTGATCCAAAGAGGCATCATACATCATCGCCAGCAGTTCGGCATCAGCCGGACGGCCATCGGGATAAAGCACGCTCAGTTTCCATTCTTCCTGCTGACCGGGGCGAAGCTTATCACGGAACGTAGTCCACTTCAACTGCAACTCTTTATCCGGTTCGGGTTTGGTAATCCGTGCATAGTGACCATAGAGCTGTCCGTCTTTCACAAAGGCAACACTTACCATTACCCCGTTTCCATACTCCTGTTTATAAGTAAGCGGGAAACTGACGATGGAATCGGAGAACTGCACGCGTCTGCTTTCCACCCGCTTATTGCCGGAAAAGACATCATAAAGAAGATAGATATTCTTTTCACTGCTGCCGACATAGATAGTAGCCGGAGAATCTCCCTCAAATTTCTCTCCGTCCTGATAGAACCAATCGGTGGTGGCAATCGGCGGACGTTTATCGCCGAGCGAGAACAACAGGAAGCCTTGAGATTCCGTACATTCCCTGCCCTGCGCATCTTTAGCCGAAATCTTCAGGATATAAGAGCCGGAAGGAAGCCGGTATAATGCTTCGGGCACAAACTTCTTATTGGATGCAACTGTAGCCTGCAACACTTTCTCACCGGGTTCATGGTTACTTTTATTTGGTTTAAACACCTGATAAATCACCTCTGTATCTACCGGTTCGCCCGATAAATTAGTAACAGAGAAGGTCAATTCCCGGGCTTTCTCTTTCACCGTCTGTGCGGATAATCCCTCAATAGCGAGCACAACGGAAGTTTTACCCCAGGGCAACGACAGGTTGGCTTGTTGCGTTTCACCCGCACCGTCAGTCACATCCGCCTGTACCCGATAAGTATAATACCATGTCGGCAAATCCTTCACATCGGAATCGGCCTCCAGACGCACCGTGACGGTGAATTTGCCTTCGGCATCGGTCATCGTTTCCCCATCCCAAGCGGCAGAACGGCCCCCCCGGAAGCGCCAGAACCAAGAGAAACGGGTGATATGATAATTCACCTTTTCATTCTGCACCGGAGCACCGGCAAATGTCCTCGCCACACCGGTGAGAAGCACAGAGTCGCCTATTTGATATTCGGTCTTGACCGGTTCAAAAGCAACATCGAAGGTAGGACGTTTATACTCCTCTACCCTGAAGCCACCGGAAGCAGAGCCGGCCTGCAACCTGAAGTAACCGGTCAGGCAGGGAGAAGGCAGCGTGAACTGACCGCTGAAAGAGCCGAACGAGTTGGTTGTCACCTTCACCTCGCCCACCTTATTGTTATTGACATCATACAGAGTCACCGTATATTCTTTATCGGCCAACACCTGAGTATCATCCTGTTGCTGCCTGTACGCAATGCCCGAAACATAAACCGTTTGTCCCGGACGATAGATGGAACGGTCTGTAAACAGACTCAACACCTCCTGTTCGCGATTCTCCGAAGGAGCGTAATAGATTTGTTTCCACAAGTCTGCAATCGGCATAGCCGTATCGCTCATAGTGCGGGCATTATACATGATAGTTCTTTTCTTATCGGGAAACCCGAGTTTCAGCGTACCTTCTTTATCGGCCGTATAGGTTTGCGAAGGCATGAAACGTCCGTCCGTACCGGTATAAATCACCACCTCGGCATCGGGCACAGGATGTCCGCTTTCGGCATCCACCACAACCAGTTCCAGGTCATCGTCAGGCAAGGGACGATAAATCACCCTCAACGCAGTGACATACATCAATGTTCCACCCGGTTCGCCGACTTTTCCTTCCGGTACAGCTTTCAAATAATAGATACCCGGCTGCGGAGCCTGAATCTGAAGCGTAGTATCGACCGGCAAATAATCGGCAGTTCCTTTCAGCGAGAAGTTTTCCTCCTTTTGCAACTTACCATACTTTGCAACAAAATTCTTCATCTTACTTGCCCACATCACGGAAGTGACGGGTAAGTTTATCTTATACAGTTGCAACGTAAAGCCGTTCAAATTCTTATAGTTCACTCTTACCTCCTGCATCTTGCCCGGATAAGCCGCAGACACTTCCAATGACAGAGAAGGATTCAATATCTCCTTTTCTATGTTTCTCAGCCTGTTGACACCGACATAACGAGGGTATTTGGAAATCCCCTCACGTACCACTTTCAGGCGTTCCACCTGATTATTTTGCTTCTGCAAGTAATCCGACAGGGCCAGATAAACCTCAGCTCCGGCTTCCTCATCGGGATATCCGGCTATCCAAGAGCGTAATTCCTTTTGGCAATCCTCATTGGAAAAGTTCTGATTGAACGTGTTGAACAGATAATCCAACGCTCCGATGCCGGTCACCATCCATGCCGAACGATACGCAGGAGTATCATACAGTGTCAAAAGCGAACGATAATTCTGAAGAATTGCTGCCACGAAATCACATTCGGACACCGGTACTGCCGTATATGCCATAAAGCTTTTTATATCCTTCACCTGTGCCGGCAGGCTGTTGGTCTGGTTCCCGACAGAAGCAGCTTCCCACCTGTTTTGCTTCATCAGCAAGAGGGCACGACGCGCCAGCAAATCATACAGATTATCATGAAAATAGCGTTTGCTCATTTCCCCGACTCTTACCATCGGCTTCAGTTTCTCCACCGGACAGGCTGCCAACAGGTCTTTGTCCTTCAGTGAAGACTGCAAGAAATTGAAACCTTGCTTTACATCTTTCGAGATAGTCAACTCACCCAAAATGGAATAGAGCACCGCCCTGTCTTCCGCTTTTTCTGTTTGCTTTGCCCAGTTTTCCAATCCCTTCATATCCGTCTCCAGACTATCGGGAGTGACAAGAGTGCGATATTGCATGGCAGTCAGATATGCCTTCATCATTTGCGGCACATCACGCTCAGCCTTTGCCTTATCATAGATTTTCATCGATGCGGACACCACAGACTGAGGAAGGTCTTTCTTTTGAAGTTGTTCTACCTCTTTCCACATTTTATCGTAAGTTTGTGCATGCAATGGAGCGAATAAACTCATTGCCCAGAGCACTATCAGAAAATAATAACGAGTATTCATAAGCTTCGTCTTTAATTGTTCCTTTAACAAAGAAACGCATTATGTAGTTCAGCACTGCATCCTAATTGGTTAAATTAACAAAACAAGGGATACGGAATTTCTGCTTTTCTCAACGAAGCAGAAGCAAACGCTTCAAGATAAGACGCTTATACTGCTTCTTCAAATCATCCGCCAAAAACGAATTGTCAATCAAATCCATCCATTTAATAACAGACCGTCGAAACTTTTTGGCGATATTCTCTATCACCTTGCCACTGACCCCCGAAGCGACAATAGACGACTCGAAATCCTTCCGACATATTTTCCGCTTCTTTCCATTGAGTGTCAATGCCAATTCTTCAGTATCTTCGGGCATAACAAGGACGGTAGAGAGTAAATCGTATGCAGGTGTCAGACAATAACCAAGTCCTACATTATATAATGAGAAGTTTTTCAAATGCATATCCGAGTTTCCTGTTATCCACGAGAATATCACCAACTCCCAAAAGTTCACCAAGTCGAGTTGCGGAACAGCGGAATACTTCTTGATAGCCTTGGCTATCTGCTCATACGAACCTTTATATTTATATTCGGTCAACCGTTCGGTCAACTGACACATATCCTCCATCGCTATCTTACTGCCATCTGCCTTCCTGTCTATACGTCGGGTGATATAACATAGCTCTCCATCGGCAAAACGCACCAATCCATGAGGCACAACAGCTATTTTGGCTGCTTCCGCCATGTGCATTGTGAGATCCTCCAGCTCAGGCAAAGAGCGGTAAATGTCCGTTTGTGGCTTCAGGATAAACCGTCCCCACAACCCGACAATCGTAAAACGATCAGGTTCATTCTTTCCACCGGGGCGAACATCAAGCGACAATTTGGCCTGTGCGCCGGTCAATGTAGTCCGGGCTCTGACCACTTGCTTGGCCAAATCCCCTATTTCGCTTCTCACATAAGGCAAATGAGGAACCTGCCGTGTACCATACAGTTTTTGAGCACAAGCCGGATGATAATCCACCTGACCTTCTTTCAACTCCTTATAGCAATATAAACATTTTCCCATCGCATCTCAATTAAACCGGTTCAACAAGTATCACACTTACTGCCCCTATGCAGTCTTTACAACACACCAGCAATAACGACATACGATCGCGCTGGTTTATCTTCCAACTGTTTTCTGCAATATTCAGAAGCCATCCTTCGGGAATCAAGCCATCAAAGAAAGGAAACAACACAGTGTCATGATACGGCTTATCCGTCAAGGGGAGTGTCAAGCTAATGGCTTCCGCCTTATCGGAGTTCAAGAAATCAGCGTCATAGACAAAAGTGAAACCATTTTCATCTTCCGTAAGCAGACCGGCATAGGTATCATAAAGAAATATCTTCCCTCTTTTCATTCTTCATCCTCCTTTCTTATAGGCACTGCCCCTACTTTATGCCCGAAAAGAGCAAGTACCTGATTGACTTTATCCATCCGCAAAGTTTCCTTACCTTGCTCCAATTCACGTACAAAACGCAATCCGACACCCGACTTAGCTGCCAAATCCACCTGCGTAAGCCCAAATTTTTTACGCATATCCTTTATAAACAATGGTAATGAATCGCTCATAATTATACCCTTTAAGGTGCAAATATAACAAAAGATTCCACAATTACACCCAAATGGGTATAATTGTTCGTGCTTCTTTTTAAAATATACCCGAAAAGGTGTAATTCATTTATCCAAAGCAAGCGCAGTACGTCTGTTGTCTTAAGTAACAAAAAACAAGACACAAATAGATTTGGAACTTTAAGCGATATCTCATACCTTTGATGACCAATAAATACACATACATTTCACAGGTTGGTGCGCTCTATCGGACGCTCTTTTATTATTCAACGAAAACAGCCTTTCGGAAACAACCGACTACGAAGGAATAAGCATGGACTTAATATCAAATAAGGCCGGACTCTAAGAATCCAGCCTTATCTGCAACTATTTTAATGAATTTATATTCTTTATTCTTTGACAGGCGTATTGCCCAATGTTGCCACTACAAAATCATAGAACTTGGCAACCGAAGGAATATAACAACGTTCGTCGGGTGAATGAGGAGAACGCAAGGTAGGACCGAAAGAAATCATATCCAAGCCCGGAACAACGGCACCGATGATGCCACATTCCAAACCGGCATGAATCACTTTCACTTCCGGTTCCTTGCCGAACTGTGCCTTATACGATTCCTTCATTGCTTTCAAGATAGGAGAATCAACATTCGGTTCCCAACCGGAATAACCGCCGGTGCGTGTCACTTCCATGCCTGCCATAGAGAAACAGCTTTCCAAAGAAGTATTCAGATAATCCTTCATGGAGTCGCGCGAACTACGGGTCAGAATCTTTATTTCCGCTTTACCGCCACCGATAGTGACAATAGCCAGATTGGAAGATGTCTCCACTGTATCGGGAATGGTCGGAATCATGCGTGACACACCGTTCTGACAAGCATAGATAGCATCAACCAGATTGTCTCTGATTTCATCGGGAACCATCATTGCAGGCAGTTCGACACGCTCTGCCTTAAAGCTGATCGGAGTTTCGTGCACATGATATTCTTCGTTCCACAAAGTCTCGCATTCTTGTACATATTCCATCACATCTGCTTCTTCTTCAGCCGGAATGGTAATCACCACTTCGCACTCACGGGGAATGGCATTACGCATATTTCCACCCTGCCATGAAACCAAGCATGCCTCATCGTAAGCAATCACCTGATTCATAAAGCGTGCCATCAACTTATTGGCATTGGCACGGCCTTCGTTGATTTCAAGACCGGAGTGACCGCCGCGAAGTCCTTTCAAAGTCACTTTCAAAGCGATATCATCAGGGTCGGTTTCCACTTCTTTGTATTCCAAAGTAGCAGTCAGATCTTCACCGCCTGCACAACCGATATATAGTTCACCTTCTTCTTCCGAATCAAGATTCAACAAAATATCTCCATCCACCGTACCCGGTTTCAAGCCGAATGCACCAAACATTCCGGTTTCCTCATCAGCGGTAATCAATGCTTCCAACGGTCCGTGCTTCAGTGTGTTGTCCTCTAAAACAGCCATAATAGCAGCT
>OGUC01000981.1_pt1 | contig 12365 bp, 14 predicted proteins | sample 1573701 | NCBI WGS metagenome assembly OGUC01 (sample SAMEA2582017, study PRJEB24529) | metagenome | biome: Human gut stool | place: China | collected 2011
AACAGATGCACTCTTAGAAAGCTTCAATAATAAAGATAGATATATACTTGAAGCTTTTTATATAGAAAATATTAGAATGAATAAAATAGCAGTAAAATTAAATTACTATGAAACTAAAAGTGTATGGAACAACAAAGATAGAATAATGAATAGCTTAATAGAATTAGTGTAGGTGTAAAAGCCTACTTTTTTATTGTCAAAAACCTTACAAGTGTTGAAATGACTATATTTTAACTATGAAATGACGTTTATTTTACATTTTAGATGTAGTATTATATTAACATAGATATTTTATGATAATTTCATAATTATTCTCAATCTCCTTATTACTTATATTATTTTTAATATTTTTATTTTGATTTTTTATCCTAGCATATCAGTTTTAATAATTGATGTGCTAGTATTAAAACTCAAAGGTGGTAGAGTTGAAGGAGAGAAAAACTAAGGTTAAAACTAAGGTATGGAAAGATGTAGATAAAGTTGTAAAAGCTACTACAGTTCCGAAAAAACTTAAGTGGTACGAAAGAGAAATGATAATAGTACCAAAAGGGGAAAAGGCATCTAGTTAATAGATGTCTTTTTATTTTATTTAAGGAGGTGAAACTTTGAGTTTAACCATAAAACAAGAAATATTTGTACAAAGGCTTCTTGAAGGGAATACTCAAGCAGAAGCCTACCGTTTTGCATATAATTGTGAAAACATGAAAGATAAGACAATAATTGAAAAAGCTTCTAAGTTAATGGCACAAGGCAATATTAGGGCAAGGTATGAGGAATTATTAGAAGAGCATAAGCAAAAAGCATTATGGAACAGAAGCAAAGCCGAAGAAAAGCTTATGTGGTTACTTGATAAATCTCAAGAAGATATAGAATATAGGGGATTGAAGCAAGCGAACTCAAATTCAATGCTAAATACAATAAAAGAACTAAATACTCTTACTGATTTATATCCTAAGAAAAATAAAGAAGATGATATTAGTTTAGAAGATAGAGAAGCAGAAAAGATAGCAAATGCAATACTTGAATTAAGGGGGAGAAATGGAACTTAATAATTACACTCCAAAACAAGTTGAAGTATTAGAAAGCTTTGCAATAGACAATCCTAAAATTCTTATTTGTAGTGGGGCAAAAAGAGCAGGAAAAACATTTATACTTATAAAAATATTCTTAGCCCATGTATCTTTATTTAGAAACAAAGGAGTTAGCTTTATAATTGGTGGAACTACTCAATCATCTATAAGAAGAAATATTTTAAATGACATGGAGTTGATTTTAGGTAGAGAAATAACTCTAGGTAAGGATAGTTCTTTTAAGTTATATGGGAATAAAATTTATTGTTTTCATGGTGCTAATGCAGATAGTTATAAGGCTATGAGAGGATTTACGAGTGCTGGTGCATTACTTAATGAAGCTACTACATTGCATGATAGTTTTGTAAAAGAAGCCATTTCAAGATGTTCTTATGAAGGGGCTAGAATTTTTATGGACACAAACCCGGAGAATCCTACTCATACAGTAAAAGTAGATTACATAGATAAAGACGGTCAGTTATTATCTAATGGACAATTAAATATAAAAGCTTTTAATTTTACTTTATACGATAATACATTTTTAAATAAAGAGTATATAGAAAGTATTGAAGCTTCTACACCTAGTGGAATGTTTTATGATAGAGATATCTTAGGTGTATGGGTAGCAAGTGAAGGTGTTGTATATCAAGACTTTGATAAAAATAAGAATTATATAAATTCTGATGAGTTAGATAATATTAATTTTGTTAAATACTTTGCAGGCACTGACTGGGGTTGGGAGCATTATGGTTCTATTGTATTAATAGGCGTAGATGATAGAAACAATTATTATTTAATAAAAGAAATAGCTAAAAAACATAAACATATAGAATATTGGATAGATGAAGCTAAAAAAATAATTGATAAATATGGAGATATACCTTTTTATTGTGATACTGCTAGGCCTGATTATATCAAGAAGTTTAGAGAAGCAAGAATAAAAGCTATTGATGGTCGTAAGGATGTTATTGCTGGTATATCAGAAGTAGCTTCAATGTTTAAAGCAAGAAAACTTAAAGTAGTTGAAGATAATGTAGATATATTCAAAGTAGAAATATATAACTATGTATGGAAAGATGGCAAAGATGAACCAGTGAAACAATATGATGATGTTTTAGACAGTTTAAGATATGCTATTTATTCAGATTTAAAATATGGTAGGGAGAGAACTTATAACAGTAGATAAAAAGGAGGTGCGATATGCAAAATATAATAATGACTGAACTTGGTGGGTTATATGGTAATGAAGTTATAAAGGAAATGAATGAAATAATAAAACTTTATGATATTTATGAAGGCACAGGTCAAGATTGGATAGTTGATGAAAAAGATTATACTCCAACTAAGAAGAAAACTAATTATATTAAAAAGTTAATAAAAGAAGAAGCTAGGTTCTTATTTGGTAAAACTCCTATTTTTACTGTACAAGTAGAGGACGATAAATACCAGGAACAAGTAGAAGAAATAAACAAGTATATAAATAAGCTTCTTAAAGAGAATTTATTTGAAGATAAGTTGGTAAAAGGTGCTAGAGATTGTTTTATAGGCAAAAGGGTAGCTATAAAGCTTCATGCTGATACTATTACTAAAACTATAAGAGTAATGTTTGTACCTAGTTTAGAGTTTGTTTATGAGCCTTTTGAGGATAGAGTAGATGAACTTAAAAAGATAATATTTTTTCATCAAATAAACCAAGAACAAGATAAATCTAAACAAATCATATGGAAACAAAAGTATGAAATGGTAGATGGCAAATGTATATTAAACGAAGGCTTCTACAATGGTAATGGTGATTTACTTGAAACACTAGCGGTTAATGTAGATTTAAAGCTAAGTGGAATACCTGCTTATGTAATTCTAAACGATGGACTAAGTGGTGATTTACAAGGTGAGTCAGATGTAGAAGAAATACTAGAGAACGGTATAGAGTACAATAAATTAGCATCAGAAGATTTAGATGCACTTAAAAAAGGTATGAATAGAATAATTTATGGTACTGACGTAGATCCAGAAGCTAGTAAACATTTTAAGTTAAAACCAGGAGCATATTGGGATGTATCTACAGATATAGCATCGGATGGAAAACAAGCTCAAATAGGAACTATAGATACTGACTTTAACTATGACACAAGAATGGAAAATACTTTAAATAGAATAAAGTCAGATATGCATGAAGTTTTAAATATACCTATGATAAATAATAGTGATTTACAAGGTATGATGACTAGCGGTAAGAGTATGAAAGCTTTATACTGGCAATTAATAACTAGATGTGAAGAAAAAATGATGTCCTGGCGTCCAGCTTTAGAGTGGATGATAAAAGCTATACTTGAAATGAATGAAGTATATGCTATAACTACATTACCTAAGTTAGAAAACTTTGATGTAGTTGTAGAAAATCAATATCCATTACAAGAAAATGAAGATGAGGAAATGACATTAGATTTACAGAAAGTTAATGCTCAAACTATGAGTAGAAAATCATTTATAAAAAAATGGACTAATGTTGCTGATGATATAGCAGAAGAAGAGTTAAAACAAATACAGTTAGAAAAGCAGATGTTAGAAGATAGTTATAGTCAGTTTGAAACTAATTTCGAGGATGAAGAATAATGGCTAGTAAAGATTATTTAAAATTAGTTGAAGAAAGTCAAAAGAAAAAAATAAGATTAGCTAAAAAACAAAAGAAAGAGATTTCAAAGATATACAATGATATTTATTTAAAGGTATCTAAAAAGATTTCTAAAGCTAACCCTAACTCTCTATCAAAAAGATATTTAGAAGAACTTAGAGAGGAAATTAAAAGCGAATTTAGGGCATCACAAAAGAAAATAAATACAGTTGTTAAGAAAAATATGCTAGAAGCTTCCAGTTTAGGATCTAATACTCAGCTGGATTTTTTTATGGAAATAAATAATCAATATAATTTAGGGTTAGAACTGACTTTTAGAGGTATGTTTGCTAAAATTCCTAAAAAAGCTATGAATGAAATAGTTTTCGGTAAAGCATACAAGGATAGAGCAGGACTTAGTGAAAGAATATGGGCTTATACTAAGTATTTTGATAAAGATATTGATTACATAATAGCAGAAGGTATTGCTAATAAGAAAAGTATCTATGAAGTAGCTAAAGATTTAGAAATATACGTCAATCCTAATGCTAAAAAAGAATGGGATTGGTGTAAAGTATATCCTAAAACTAATAAAAAAATAGATTACAATGCTCAAAGATTAGCAAGGACATCTATAAACCATGCTTATCAAATGGCACAAAAGAGAAGTTGTAAGAAAAACCCATACATTGAAGGTATACAATGGTTATCTTCTAACTCGCATAGAACTTGTGGTTTATGTAATAGTAGAAATGGGCAAATATATACTGTTAATAATTTACCATTAGACCACCCAAATGGTTTATGTACTACTATACCAATTATTAATATGAGTTTTGATGAAATAGGTGAAGAACTTAGAGATTGGATAGATGGAAAAGAGAATGAAAAACTTGATAAATGGCTTGGTAAGTATGGAAGTGAATTTATAGCTTAATAACTATTAACAATTATAAAAATATTAATTAACAATCAGTTAACAATAATGTGAAATAGACAATAAATCTTTACCATTTCAATAATTTTAAACAATGTAATAGACAACAAAAGTCCTCATATAATACAATATAGATATATTAATTTATGGAGGTTAAAAATGTCATACGAATATTATTTAAATGATTTTACATTGGAAGAATTAGAGATTTTTAGACAACTATACAAGATAAAAAAAGACGATAATAAATGCAAATTTACCCTTAGAGAACTTTCTATCAAGTGTGATAAAAGAATTTGCATGAACAAAGATAAGTTATCTAAAATAATAAAAGAAATGGATGCTAAAGGAATAGTAAAAATATTAAAAAGTGAAGATAAAAAAACTTCACTAGAGATAACAATAAAAGATTATATTAACAAATAAAATATAGTATTTTCAATACTTGCAACTGTTCCCAATAGACAGTTGTATTTTTTTAAACCTAAAAATTTAGACAATATTTAGACAACATATAGACAATATATAGACAATGTTAACAACAATCTAACAAATAAAACGTACTAATTCCAATGGTTACAACATCTTTTAAAGACAATGCTTAGACAATGTTAACAATAATCTAACAACAATCTAACAACAATGTAACAACACTACAATACTAATACTAATACTAATAAATATATATTATATAGTATTTTTGGCTTTTACTGATTATTTAGTAAAGGCTATTTTTTTATCATCTTTTACTAATTTGCAGATGTAAAAGAACAAATTAAAAAACTCTATCGAGTAAAATCTCGTAAAAAATGTTATGGAGGATGAATTATGTTAGAAGTATTAAAAAAATGTGGTGTAGAAGAAGATAAAGCTAATGAGATAGTAAAAGCTATGGGTGAAGCTAAAATATACACTACTAATCTTGAAAATGTAGATGTTAGATATAACAAACTACAAGAACAAAAGAAGCAATTAGAAGAAGCTTCAAAAAGTTATGAAAATCAGTTAAAAGATTTACAAAAAAATAATGCAGATGTAGAAGCATTAAATAAACTGGTTGAACAGTTGCAACTTTCAAATAAAGAACTTGAAACTAACCATAAACAAGAAATGGATAGGTTACAGTTCAATTTTGCATTAGACGGTGCACTAACTAATGCTAAATCTAAAAATAATAAGGCTCTAAAGGCTTTGTTAGATATGAATAGTATAAAGTATCAAGAAGGCAAGTTTGAAGGTTTACAAGAGCAAATAGAGGCTTTACAAAAAGATGCTTCATATTTATTCGATTTAGAAACTGCTCCACAAAATACTGGTGGACTAGGTAATTTTGGTAGAGGTAATAGCTCCACAATAACAAAAGAACAATTCAGAAGTATGAGTTATATGGAAAAAATGGACTTATACAACAAAGACAAAGATTTATTTAATCAATTAAACAATAATTAAAAAGGATGGTGTTATTTATGACAATAACTAAATTACAAAACATGATAAACCCGGAAGTATTAGCTTCTATGGTTGATGGAGAATTAGAATTTGCTATAAAATTTGCTCCTTTAGCAACAATAGATAAAACTTTAGTAGGTAGACCAGGAAATACTGTATCGTTACCAGCTTATAAAATGATAGGAGAAGCAGCAGATGTAGAAGAAGGTGAAGCAATACCAGTTGAAGCTTTAGCAACTGAATCAGTAGATGTTAAAGTTAAAAAGGCTGGTAAAGGTGTTAGAATAACTGATGAAGCTATATTAAGTGGATATGGAGACCCATTAGGTCAAGCATCTAAGCAATTAGCAAAAGCAATAGCTTCTAAAGTTGATACAGATGTTATGGAATGTTTAGATGCTATAGGTCCTGAAATGACTGTAAATAAAGCTTTATCTGCTGATACAGTTTCAGAAGCTTTAGTTAAATTTGGAGAAGATTTAGACGGACAAAAAGTATTATTAATATCTCCTACTCAACTTCATACTTTAAAGAAAGATCCAACTTGGTTATCAATACAAGAATTAGGAAGAGAAGCTTTAGTTGAAGGTGCTATAGGCCAAATACATGGTTGTGATGTTGTTATATCTAACAGAATAACAAACACTAACTTTATAGTTAAGCCAGGTGCTTTAGCTATATACTTAAAAAGAGATACTTCTTTAGAAACTGAAAGAATATCTTCAATAAGAGCAACTGAATTAACTATAGATAAACATTATACAGTTCATTTAGCTGATGTTACAAAAGCTATAAAAATAACTGGTGCCGGAAGAGCAAAATAAGAAGGTGTTTAAATGGGAGAAATTCAAGAACTTAAATTAATATTAAGGGAGGAAACTTCTCCCTTTTTTACTGATGAAGAAATAGCATATTATTTAAATAAAAATAATGGAAATATAAATAATGCTGCATATGAGTGCCTATTATTAAAAGCCGAAGATGATAGCATAGCACTTCCAGGTGGACTTACTTTGGCTAATAATAGTGAATACTGGTTAAGACTAGCAAAGAAATATAAACCTAATGGGAGCAGAATTTTATGATAGCTAATAAAATAAAACCTAAAGTTAAAAAAGTAATAGATAAATTCCCAACTTATGTTGATATTTATAGAGATGTTAAAAATGAGTTTGGAGAACCTGAAGGGAAAGACCTTGTATGTAGTGTAAAAGGCTTTTACCATGAAGGTAATACTCAAATTAGTGCTATTACTACTGATAAAGGGCAAGTAAAAAGAAGTAAGCAGATGTTTTTAATGGTTATCTATGATGAAGATACTGTTAAGATAAAAGAAAATGATTACTTCTTACTTGATGATGTTAAATATATTATAAAAGATTTAGGTAACCAAAATAGGTTAAATATTTACTTTGATATGTTAGTCGAGAGGTGTTAGTATGAGTTTTAAATTTGACGCTAGTAAGCTTGTAAAAGGAATAGCTGAAAGAGAAATTAAAACTAGAGCAGCACTTGGATTATATGCAGATACAGTAGCTAAAAAAATGGAAACTCATGCAAAAAGCAATAAACCCTGGGTTGATAGAACTGGAAGGGCTAAACAAAGTTTAAATAGTTCTTGGAAGTGGGTTGGAGATGTTGCTAGAGTAGAGTTATCACATGGAGTTCATTATGGTATTTATTTAGAATTTTGTAATGAAAAAAAATATGCTATTATAAAACCAACTATAGATATAATAAGTCCTCAAGCTATCAGAGGATTAAATAAGATATTAAAGTAGGTGTAAATTATGTTTGCACAAATATATAAACATTTAAAAAATAATGGGTTTGATGTGTATTCTATTGGTCAACATGAAGGAATATGCACAAACCCTTATATTGTTGTAAAAGAAAACGGAGAAAGTGAAGTCGTAGGAACTTCTTTAATTAACGATACGGTTGAACTTCTTATTTATTATCCAGTTGGTAGGTATTCAGAGTTATCAAGTTATAAGAAAAGAATACTTAATATAATGAAATATCAAAGAGGTATAAGAAGAGTTATTGAAGCTATGCCAACTATTATTGATGATGATAAAAAGGCATATATGACTTCATTTACTTACAAGAAAATTAAGACGAAAGAAGGTGCATAAGATGGAACAATTTGCTTTATGTGATGTTGTAATGACACAAATAAAAGTAAGTGGTGGGAAAACTCATTCTTTTGCTACTGCTGATGAAATATCATGTGAGCCAGTAATAGAAGAAGGGGAAACTAAAAATCTTACTATAAAAAATAAATTAATAGCTTCTAAACAAACTCCAGACATGGTACTAGGACATGATATAACTTGTAAAGATAATGTGTTTGCTCCGGAGCTTTTAGCAGATATACAAGGTGGAACTGTTACTAACAGTGATTCATTTACTAAATATACTGCTCCTAATGTAGGTGCTATGCCTAACACGAAAGCTTTTGAATTTATAGCATATGTTGAAGTAGTAGGAGATAATGGAGCAACTGGTGAATATTTAAAATATACTTTCCCTAACTGTAAAGGATCTTTTATATCTCCTAACTTTAAAGATGGAGAATATTATGCTAATGAATACACAATAAAATCAAGACCAGCTTTAAATACTTCTCTATATACAGTTGAATTAGTTAGCGAATTACCAGTAGGTGTTGTTGCTTTTAAACATCCTGCTTTAGAAGTAGAAGAAGAACAAATAGAAGAATAAGAGATTAATGGGCTAAGGTGTATCCTTAGTCCTTTTTATTATATATTTTAGAAATTTTAGGAGGTAGTTATGCAAATAACAAGTTTAGAACAATTACAAGCAATAAAACAAACAGAAATAGTTGAGTTACCAAGTTTTGAAGATGGAACTCCTTTTGTAGTAGAAATTAAAAAACCTAATATGATGCAACTAATGACAAGTGGTAAAATACCTAACACTTTATTATCTGTTGCTACTGAAATGTTTAACGGTAAAACTGGTCAAGTAATGGGAAAAGCGTCAGAGGATATAAAGACATTAAAAGAATTAGTAGGAATGATGGAAGTATTAGCAGAAGCTTCTTTAGTTAAACCTTCTTATAAAGATATTAAAAAAGCTAATGTACAACTTACAGAAAATCAATTAATGGCAATATTAATGTATTCTCAGGGTGGAGTAAAATCTTTAGAAAACTTTCGTAACCAGCAAGCAAATAATTAGAATACTTAATCAATCTATAAGATTTAAAAAACTACCTTCTGAAATTGCTAGGATATATGATGAATATACTGCATTTTGCTTTGATGAAGCTTGTGATTATATAATTAGTCAATTAGAGCAAGAGAAAAAGCCAAAATGGAGAGAGGAACAGAAAACAAAAGAAGAAAAAAGAAATATTAACCTTCGATTAGCTGAAAAGCTAAGAAAAGAAAGGAGGTAGTATATGAGTGTAAATGTTGGTACTGCTGTTGGTTATCTTGATTTGGATGCAAGTAAATTTAAAGCAGGTTTAAAAGATGCACAATCAACTTTAAGTGAATTTACAAATCAGAGTAATAATGCAGGGACTAGATTTGAAGCTTTAGGAAGCTCTTTAAAGACAGTAGGAAGTACAATAACTACTGCGGTATCATTACCTTTATTAGCTTTAGGAGCAGGAGCAATAAAAACTGCTAGTGATTTTGAAGCTGGTATGAGCGAAGTTAGTGCTATAACTGGTGCAACTGGTAAAGATATGGAAGCTTTAGAGCAACAAGCTAAGAAACTTGGGGCAACAACTAAATTTAGTGCTACTGATGCAGCAGAAGGTATGAAGTATTTTGGTATGGCTGGATATAAAACAGACCAAATTATGAGTGCATTACCAGCAACATTAAACTTAGCCGCTGCAGGTGGAACTGATTTAGGAATAGCTTGTGATATAGTTTCAGATGCTATGACAGGCTTAGGAATGAGTGCTAATGAAACCACAAAGTTTACAGATATAATGGCAGCTACAATAACTAATTCTAATACTAATATTGAGTTAATGGGAGAAACTTTGAAATATGTAGGTCCTGTTGCTGGTACATTAGGAATAGGTATGGGAGATTTATCTGTAGCCATAGGACTTATGGGAAATGCAGGTATAAAGGGTAGTCAAGCTGGTACAGTATTAAGAGCAGGTTTAACTAATTTAGTAAAACCTACTAAAGAAATGAAAGTAGCTATGGAAAAGTACGGTATAGAACTTGTTAAAAATGCTGATGGTTCTATAAATATGATGGACACTATGGAAAATCTAAGAAGTACATTAGGAGGATTAGACCAGGCTACACAAGCTCAAGCTTTATCTACTATATTTGGTAAGGAAGCTATGAGCGGGTGGGCAGCAATAGTTAATGCTAGTGAAGGTGATTTTAATAAACTATCAGAAGCAATCGCTAATTCAGATGGGAAAGCTTCTGATATGGCTAAAACTATGCAAGATAACTTAAAAGGCTCTATAGATAATATGAAATCAGCTTTTGAAGGGCTTTTAATAACTATAGGTCAAAGACTTATACCCATATTTCAAAACTTAGTTGAGGGAATAACTAATGTATTTACGTGGTTTAATAATCTTAATCCAGCTATCCAAAATGTAATAATTGGGGTAGGTGGTTTTTTAGCTATATTAGGTCCATTATTATTGATAGTTGGAAATGTAATCATATTTATAGTTAAATTATCAACTTCCATAAGTGCTTTAGTAACTTTCTTTAGTGCAGGGGGAGTAGGAGCAGGTCTTTTAAGTGTTGCAATAGGTGCTTTAAGTGGTCCTATAGGTATAGCAATAGCTGCTATAACTGCATTAATAGCGGTAGGTGTACTATTATATAATAATTGGGACACTATAAAAGCTAAGTGTAGAGAAGTTTGGAACTCAATAAAAGAAACTGTTACTACAGTATGGAATAATATTAAAACTTCTACATTGGGAATATGGAATAATATAACGAGTACATTATCTAGTATATGGAACGCTATAAAAACTGTAGCAACTACAGTATGGAACGCTATAAAATCAGTCATACAGACTGTATGGAATACTATTAAATCAGTTGTAACTACTGGTGCAAATGCAGTTAAGTCTGTTGTTACTACATCATTTAATGCAGTTAAATCTGTTGTTACTACTATTTGGAATGGTATAAAAACAGTTATTCAGACTGCATGGAATGGCATTAAATCAGTTGTAAGTACTGGGGTAAATGCAGTTAAATCTGTAATAACTTCCGTATGGAGTGGACTTCAAGAAATACTTATTGCCCCATTTAGAGCAGCGCAAAGTGTTATTAGTGGAATTTTAAGTGGTATATCAAGCGCTATAAGTAAAGTTACAAGTGCTATAAGTTCTGTAAAAAATGCAGCTAGTAATGTAGTAGATAAAATAAATCCATTTAAGAAAAATATTGAAATATCTTATTCACAAGAAGATATTAATGCAAATGCTAGATTTAGAAGTGATGCTATAGATTTAGCTAAAAATTTAGTATATAGCGATAGAACTGCAAAAACATCTATTGCTGAGAGTATTTCTAGTGTTACTAAATCAGCTTCAAATATGATAAAAAATAAAGATGTTTCAAGTGTAAAGCCTGGTAATAGTGTTGTCATAAATAATACATATAATAGTCCTAAGCCTGCATCAATTAGAGAATTGAAAAGGCAAGATGAAATTCAAATGCGAAGATTAGCTATGCAATTAAGTTTTTAGAAAGGAGGTACTAACTTGATAAATAAAATAATATATGAAAATGAAAGAGGTATATCTATTGAATTAAATCGAGAAGGTCCTCTTTTTTTAGCATCCGTTCAAGGTTTTGATGGATTAGAAGCTGATATAGTAAGTTCTAAAAGTGCATACCAAGATGGTATAAGCATATCTAAAACTATTTTAAAAGATAGAATTTTAACTTTAAATTGTTATTTAGAAATAGATACAGAACAACAAAGATGTATTTTAAAAAGAAAATTATACAATGCTTTTAATCCTAAATTTAAAGGTCATATGAAAATATATACTGATGCAGAACAATTAAGAGGTGCAAGTAATTTAAGAGTAATACAAGCACCTTTATTTGATGATGATTATGAAACTACAAATGAACTTGTGAGTTTTCAAATACAATTAGCTATGCCTTTACCTTATTTTGAGGATATAAATGAAAATAGAGCCGATTTTGGGAATGATATAGGTAATTTCTTCTTTGATTTAGAATTAGAAGAAGAAGGAAGAGAGTTATCTGTAAAAAATAATTCTATATTCGCCACTATAGAATTATTTTTT
>OGUC01001000.1_pt1 | contig 12137 bp, 6 predicted proteins | sample 1573701 | NCBI WGS metagenome assembly OGUC01 (sample SAMEA2582017, study PRJEB24529) | metagenome | biome: Human gut stool | place: China | collected 2011
CAGCGCCGTCTGGAAAACAGCACAGAGGAAAATCCTTGGGAAGCTGTTAAATACCCAGCCACAGGTAGCGCGAACTATGTTATCGTTACCCCTACTCCTGACGGCTGGAAGTATCCCTTTAAGGGGCTGGATCAGCACCCGGCCGAAAACAGCGGTACCAATTATGTGTACCGCATTGTGGAAGGTACGGTGGATACGAACGGCAACTTTACTGCGAAAGGTAGCAGCATCACGATTGGCGGTAACACATATACCATTTCGGCTGCGGCCACACTAACCGGCACGACCGCCAGTGTAACGGGTGGAACCATAACCGGCGGCAGCGGCGAGATTGTGCTGACCAATACGCTGCAGGACCCGAAGTTTACGCTGAAAATCGTCAAGAAGGGCACTACAACAAACGGAGATGGCACGGAAACGCAGACCCCGCTGGGCGGCGTGGAGTTCAAGCTGGAAAAGCTGACGGAACCGTCCGGCGGTGGAAAGCCGCAGGTCGATGATACCTACGATTTCGGAAACGGAAAGAAAGGCTCCATTACCGGCACGACCGGGAATGGCGGCACGATTGCGGATAACCCGTTCACGAATCTAAAAGCCGGCAGCTACCAGCTGACCGAGGTCAAGACAGCGGAAGGGTACAACCTGCTGTCCAAACCGATCCGAATCGAATTTACCACAAACGGTGATTGTTCTATTGACGGGGTTGTGGATAACACGCATGTTACACAAGACGGTAACACCTATACCATGACTCTTACCGTCCTGAACCGCAAAAGCTTTGAGTTGCCGCATACGGGCGCGGATGCACCCAGCCTGTGGCTTTTGATAGGCTTGCCCGCGCTGGGGGCTGTGCTGCTGGTGCTGGTGTTCCGCTACAATAAGAAAGGGGGCGGGCGTCAATAACGAAGTCCCCCCTACACAAACAAACATAAAGAGAGAGAGGTACGAAGCAAGATGAAACTGAAACGCTTACTCACCGCAGCCCTCAGCGCCGTCATGGCCCTAAGCGTCTGCGCCCTGCCCGCAATGGCGGAAGGGACGCTGACAAACGGCACGCCTGTTTGGGGTGATACGACTATCGGTAGCATTACGATTCATAAGTATGAGTATAATGGAAAAGGAAACACTGCTACCGGCGCTGATGGCGAAACTGCGCCCACAGACGCAAAGCCGCTGGGCGGGGTAACTTTTGAAATTTATAAGGTGCAGAATAACGCTTGGCTGGAAAAGTATTATAATGGTGACAAAACCATTGACATCAGCAAATTGAGTGCTGACAAGTATTACACCAAGGACAGCAGCACTGGTAAGATTACGGTAAACGGCACTCCGACCCTAACACCTGAACAGACAATTACTACCGATGATACCACTGGTGTTGCTACTGCAAGTGGTCTAGACCTGGGTCTGTATCTGGTTGTTGAAACCAAGGCACCTGATAAGGTTACGGCACCTGTTGACCCGTTCTTGGTGTCTGTGCCTATGACGCGCATTGCTGATAATGGTACCACAAACAAGCTGACGGACTGGATTTTTGATGTCCATGTTTACCCGAAAAACAGCACAACCTATGGTGAAGTTACTATTGAGAAAAAGGGCTACACTGGTGGCTCGGACGGAACACTTCTGCAAGGCGTAGAATTTGTTCTGGAGAAGCACACCGGTGCAGGAAATGAAGCCTCCGATTGGACGGTAGTGAATGCAAGTGAGCAAGACCCGACCAATACCTTTGATCTTGTAACGGATACTAATGGACAAATTAAGCTCTCTGGTTTGTCTCAGGGTGAATATCGCATTTATGAGGATTCCTATACAGCTGGTAGTGCGGCAGCAAATAAAGGCTATATTCTTGACCAGACTTATCATACCTTTACAGTGAATCCTGATGGTAAGATTACTTATGGTGCTATCACAAACCCGGCAATTACCATTTCTGTGGAAAACGACCGCCCTGACATGAAGAAAGAAGTCAAGAATGGCACTGGCTGGGAGGATGATGCCCAGTACGGCGTTGGCGATACCGTTTCCTACAAAATCACCATTGAAATTCCGAAGAACATTGATAAACTCAAGACCTTTACCGTTACCGATACGCCGACGAATCTGAAAGATAATACGGAAACTATTAAGGTTGTTAAGGTTAAGACTGCCGGCGAAGCTACTGACACACCTCTTGAAAAGGGCACAGATTATACAGTGGTGCCGGATACTACCGGCGGATTTAAGCTTACCTTTAACCAAAGCGCAACGGTAAAGGGTTGTGCCGGGCGCACGGTAACTATCACCTACGATGCCGTTGTAATGAATGGTGCTGTGGTCGGCGGCAACGGCAACTCGAACAAGGCAACACTCGAGTACACTAATAAGATTAAGAACGATGGTACCCCCGATGAAACCAGCAAGAACACCATTGAGGACAGCGCTGTTATGTACAGCTTTGGCATTAAGATTGTAAAGACTCAGGAAGATAATAAGACACCGCTGCCCGGCGTTATGTTTGACCTGTACCGTGAAGCCAAGGCAGGAGAAACACCTGTAATAACCGGTGATGATGCTAAAAAGGTTGGTCTTGACAAAGATAAGAGTTGGGTTTGTGTTAAGAAGGACTTGACAACTGACACAAAGGGCATCATTGATACATCTGTCTCTGGTACCGCTAACTTCACCGGCGGGTTGGCCAATGGCGATTACTACTTGGTCGAAACCAAAACGGTTGACGGCTATAACCTGCTGACGAAGCCTGTCAAAGTCAATTTGAGTGTTACTGCCACAACTCATTGGATAATCTCGGATACATTTGACAGTACTGGCAAGCTCGTGAAAAACAAGTTTGATACAACCGTATTCACCAATGCAAACGGTGATACGGAAAAGCCGGAACTTACGGTTACTAAAATCATCAACCGCAAGGGCTTCAACCTGCCTGTCACCGGTGGCTTCGGCACGCTGCTGTTCAGCGGTATCGGTGTGCTGCTGGTGCTGGCTGGTGTGAGCGTGCTGTTCAGCCTGAAAAAGAAGAACAACCGTGCGTAAGCCGCACAACTTTAAGACCAAAAGCAAAATAGAGGGGTAATCCATAGGGGAAGGGCCGGAAACGGTACTTCCCCTATGGGTGGTTGTGGACATTGCCGATACCCGCGCGGGGAGAGGCAGCTAAGAATAGGGCAGGGATTTTCGGCGGTGCCCTGTGGTGCGCCGGGGACGCCGCCCCTGCGGGCAAAGGGGCATCTGCCGCGCAGAACCTGCGCATTTACGCGAAAAAGCAACCCCCAAAACCATTACAGAAAGGCTCTTTCCTATGGATACCACTGTCAAATTAAAGCTTGGCTTTGCGGCGCTGATGATCGCTTCGGGCATCGGCGTGGCCATGTACCCCGTCATCAGCAATGCGGTGGCGCAGCGTCACGCAAGCTCGGTCATTGAAAGCTACAACGATACCGTGCAGACGATGGACACCGAGAAAATTGATGCCGCCAAGGAGGCCGCGCGCCGCTACAATGAACAGCTTAGCAACGCCATTGACCGCGATGCTGCGGGCGAGGCCGCCGACACCGGCACAAGCTATGTGGACATGTTGGATGTGGGCGAGAGTCTGGGCTACATTACGATCCCGAAGATTGATGTCAATCTGCCGATTTATGAGGGCACCAGTGATGATGTGCTGCTCAAGGGCGTTGGGCATCTGGAGGGGTCCAGCTATCCGCTGGGCGGCGCGGGCACGCACAGCGTGCTGACAGGCCACCGCGGTCTGGCCGAGGCGGTGCTTTTCACCGATTTGGACAAGCTGGGCGAGGGCGACCGCTTTTACCTGCACATTATGGACGAGGTGCTGGCCTATCAGGTCGATCAGGTCAAGGTCGTGGAGCCGGAACGAACCGAGGATCTGGAAATTATCCCCGGCGGGGACTACTGCACGCTGGTAACCTGCACGCCCTACGCCATCAACACCCACCGTATGCTTGTGCGCGGCACCCGCGTGCCGTATAATGGAGAGGACGAGGAGACCGCCGCGCCGCAGACCGTGCAGTATCAGGAGCTGCACACCGGCAATGTTGTCAAGCGTATGGTGGACGCATGGCCGTGGATCAGCGTGACGGGCAGCCTTGTCATCGGCGGCGAGGCGCTGCTTTTGCTGCTGCTGCTGCACCGCTGCAAAAAGCGCGAGGAGGAAGACTGATGAAACGCCTGTTTTTGCAGATTTTTGCATGGCTGGCAATACTGCTGGGCGTTGGGCTTATGCTGCAGCCCACGGTCAGCCAGTATCTGGCGGCGCGGCAAAGTACAAAAACCGTACAAAAATTTGTGCAGGCTGCCGAGGCTGCCGCCCCCGCCGCGACCGAAACCACAGACAGCACCGAGCCTGCCCGCGCTTACCCCGAGCTGTACGATGCCCTGCAAGCCTACAATGCGCAGATTTATGCCGAGGGACAAAGCGGCTTGAAGGACCCCTTTGCCTACGAGACGCCCGCCTTTGACCTGACCGGCTACGGCCTGCCCGATGATATGATCGCCGCGCTGTGGATACCGCGCCTGAAGCTGGAGCTGCCTGTCTACCTTGGCGCCAGCACGGCCAACATGGCCCGCGGCGGCGCGCTGCTGGGGCAGACCTCGATGCCGCTGGGCGGCGCGAACACCAACACCGTGATTGCCGCCCACCGCGGCTACTACGGCGCGGAGATGCTGCGCAATGTGCAGCAGATACAACCCGGCGATAAAATCACGATGACAACGCCGTGGGATACGCTGGTCTACCGCGTGTGTGAGCTGAAAATTATACAGCCGGACGATATAAATGCGGTTCTGATACAGCCGGGGCGCGACCTGCTGACCCTGACGACCTGCCACCCCTACACCCAAAATACCCAACGGTATCTCGTGATTGCCGGGCGCGACCCCGATGCCGCGCCCGCGACCCATGCGGAGGATCTGACCGAGTGTGACGAGACATGGGACGCTGCGCCGCGTCAGGTGACCGTGGAAACCGACGGCACGACCGCGCTGGAGGAGGTTGCGCCCGAAAGCATCAGCCCCCTGCCCAACGAGGGCGGCAGCGAGGATGCGGGCGGCGCGTACTCCAACTGGATGATTTGGCTGGAAAACAACGCCCTGTGGGCAGGAATTGTGCTGATTGCCGCCGTCATCGGCTGTATGCTGATCTGGCGCGGCCACAGAAAGGATTGACCCATGCAGAATTTCAACGAAAAAGCGCAGGCAGTGACAGCCTAAGACAGCCTCAGCTTTAATAATAAAGGCCGTGCTGGGCAAGCCCGAGGTCGTGCTGAAAATAATGATGGCGATGCTGGCCCGCGGTCATGTGCTGATCGAGGACATCCCCGGCGTGGGCAAAACCACGCTGGCACAGGCGTTTGCCCGCGCCATGGACCTGACCCAGAACCGCGTGCAGTTTACACCGGATGTTCTGCCGTCCGATATTGTGGGGTTTTCGCTCTATCAAAAGGAAACCGGCAAGTTTGTCTACCACCCCGGCGCGGTCGCGTGCAACTTGTTTTTGGCTGATGAGATCAACCGTACCAGTGCCCGCACCCAGTCCGCCCTGCTGGAGGTCATGGAGGAGAGCGCCGTCACGGTGGACGGTGTAACGCGCCCGCTGCCCCAGCCGTTCACGGTCATGGCTACGGAAAACCCTGTCGGCTCGGTCGGCACGCAGATGCTGCCGGAGTCGCAGCTGGACCGTTTTATGGTCTGCGTGGTCATGGGCTACCCTGACGCCGAGGCGGAAATGGAAATTCTGGCCCGCCAGCCGCGCCATGCCCTGCTGGACCGTGTGCAGCCCGTGATGGACAAAAACGACCTGCTGGCCATGCAGCAGCAGGTGGATGAAGTGTTTATGAGTGACGAGATTCGGAGGTATATCGTGGAGCTTTCCCGTGCGACGCGGCAGGACGGCCGATTGGCGCTGGGGCTGTCGCCCCGTGCATCGCTGGCTGTGGCCGGTATGGCCCGCGCGGCGGCTTTTCTGAGCGGGCGCAATTATGTGGCCCCGCAGGATGTGACCGCGATTTTTGCCGATGTGACCCACCACCGTCTGCGCCTGAACGAGCAGGCACGCACCGGCGGCGAGACGGTGGAGAACATTATTGCAGATGTTTTGCACACCACGCCGCGCCCCCGCCCGGAGAAGCCGACCCATGGCAGGTAAGGTTGGCTGCGGGCTGCTGCTGGCTGTGCTGTTTGCCGTGGCCGCAGTCAGCCGTGCGCCGTTTGCGGTGTTTCTGCTGGCATGGGCGGTGCTGGTGGTGGTGTTTCTGGCATGGTATGCCCGCACACTGCGCCGGCATGTGACGGCAGCGCTGCAGCTGCCCGCCTGCCCCGTGCGCCCCGGCGAGGAGTTTTCCGTGTTGGTGCAGCTGCACAACGCCGGGCAGCGGCCTGTGCCGGAGCTGCGTGTCGTTTTGCAGGCAATAGACGCCGAGAGCGGCACGGCGATTGAATTGCCCTGCGGTGCAATGCTGGCCCCGGGTCAGTGTGCCGACCTGCGCGTAACGCTGCGCGCCGCCAAAAGCGGCCTGTGGCGGTTCCGCGTGCGGGAAATCACGGTGCGCGACCCGCTGGGCCTGTTTGCCGTGCCCTGCGCCGTGCCGCCCCAAAGCCGTGAGCTGTGTGTGCTGCCGCCCGCCGAGGGTGAGGAAGATGGCGCGGGCACAAAGTCGCAAAATAAGGTAGAGAAGGTGACCGCCGCAGGCCGCGACATGGCTGACGGCGTCTACGACCTGCGCCCCTACCGTGCGGGGGATTCACTGAAGCAGATCCACTGGAAACTGACCGCCCGCGTGGGTGAGCTGACCGTGCGCGAGCCGCTGGGTGCAACCTATTGCACCGACCCGGCCGGAGCAATCATGGCAGAAGGAGCCGATGCGCCGCGGCAGGTGCTGCACTTCGCTCAGGCTGCCGTAAAACGGCTGCGCACCATGACCCGCCGCCGGACCGCCGACCCGGACACGGGGCTGGTGTTCATTGACCGTGTGCTGCTGCCCCGCACCGGGGCCGTGGCGCGCCCTGGGCTGGAAACGGCAGTGGATTTGATGATTCTGGAATTGCTGGCGCTGGGGTTGCTGACGGCTTTGAACGGCGCATTTGCGCTGGCGCTGCCCATTTGGGTATGGCTGGGGACGGCGGTGTGGATGGCGCTGCACCGCGCCCCGCTGCCCAAAGCTGCCCGCCGTGGTATGACATTGGCGTTGGCCGTAGGGTATCTGGTGCTGCTGTTTGTGGTGCAGCGGACATTTCTGGCCGGTGCGCAGCAGTGCGCGGATGCCGTAAGGCTGTGTCTGAATACACGATTCAACGCAAGCTTTGCGGTGACTGCCTCACCGATCCCGGCGCAGATGGGGCTGTTTGTGCTGCTGGCTGCAGTCCCGGTCACGGTGTTGCTGGCCGCAGTAACAGCATGGCACGCCGATGCACTGCTGCTGGGGCTGGCGCTGCTGCCGGTCGTGGTGCTTACGCTGCTGGCCGGGACAGGCAGCGCCGCTTTGGGCTGGCTGCTGCTTCTGCCTGGCTGGTTGGGGTCCTGCGCAGCGGCGCGGTCGGTGCAGAGAAAGCGGCTGTGGGGTGACAAGGATTCCGCCGCCTACGCTGCCAACCTGCAGACCCACCGCACAAACCAAAAATTGGCTGCTGCCGGTATGGCAGTGGCCTGCACTGTGTTGTTTTTGCCCGCATTGGTGCTGCGCCCGGTGCTTACGCTGCCGCTGAATGCGCTGCAGCCGGTGACCGACAAGGCCCGGGCAGCGGTGCTGAGTGCCGCAATCGAGTGGCTGCCGAAAATCAGCGGCGGCGCATTGAATTTCCATGTCAGCGCAGCGGCAGGCGGCGTTGAGGACGGCAGCCTGACCCAAGGTGACGGCCTTGCACTGACCGGGCTGGAGGATCTGATGGTCACGGCCAGCGCCAAGCCGGAGGAGACCGTCTATCTGCGTGGTTTTATTGGTGCGGACTATGACGGAACAAGCTGGCGGGCGGGTGACGCTGCAGCCTTTGACAGTGCGGCATCCAACTGGAAGACCGATGGCAACGGCCGACTGGCCATAGCCAACCTGCCGTTTTTGCGCACTGCCTACAGTGGCACAGAACCCCGGCAAATGACCGTACAGCGTCTGCATGCAAATGGTGCTTACACTTTTGCACCGTATAACGCATATTTTAACGATTACTACACGCCGGACGGTGACGGGGCCATTGCAGGGCAGACCACACAGGATGATACATTCTACTATTTTCCGCGCAAGCAGGCCAAAGAATTGCTGACCGCCCGCGCTGACGGTGAGGCCAGCGTGCTGGACCGCCTTGAAAGCGCCTACGCTGCGTATGCCGAGGCGCGTTATCTGGCTGTGCCCGCAGGCGCAGAGTACGATGCGATCAAGGAAGAGCTTGACGCGCTGGTGAAGGAGCGTAAGCTGAAGGACGGCGACACCGATGGCCGCCGCACGCTGGTGCGTAGCTGGCTGAATGAGCGCTGCCATTACAGCACCGATGCCGCCGCGCCTGCCGACACCGACCCGGTGCTGTATTTTTTGAACGAGAACCATACAGGCAGCAGCACGCAGTTCGCCTCGGCGGCGGTGGTGCTGTGCCGAATGCTGGGACTGCCGGCCCGGTATGTAGTGGGCTACGCCGCGCCGCAAAGCCTGTTTACCATCCAAGGGGATGGCAGTTACCGTGCTGTTTTGCAGGATGACAACGCGCACGCATGGGCGGAGGTCTATCTTGCCGGGCAGGGCTGGACGCCGCTGGAAGTGACGCCCGGCATGGCGGCGGAGCTCACTGAAGGTGAACTGTCAGCGGATACACCGCTGGCCGGACAGAATACTGCCAAGGAAGATGACGCGCCGCTGCCAACACAAAACGAAGCGAAAACCCCTGACAGTACATCGCGGAAAACGGCACTGCTGTGGGCATTGCCGGTGGCTTTGCTGCTGATCGTGCTGGTGATTGTACAGGTTCACCGTGCGCGTCGTACGCCGCTGCAGATCGTGCAGGCGGAGTTCCGCGCGCTCTACCGCAAAATGCGGCGCTGCGGGCTGGGGGAGGATGTCTCCTCCGATGAGGCAGCGTTTGCAGAATTTCTGCAGGCGCATTGCCCGCAAACAGACGGCGAGACAATTCAAAGCCTGTTGGCTGCTGTGCAGACGGCACAGTTTGCACCCGGGCCGTGTACACGGGAAACCGCGCAAAGGGTGCGCACCGTTTGCCGGGAACTGCGCAGAAAGATGCGCAAAAGTGTTGCGCAAAGATGTGAAATGCCGTAAAAAATAGTTGACGGTTCGTGAAAAAATGATTATGATAATAGTAAAATAGCTGCGGGAGATGAGGAAGGATGGCGTGCTTGCCTAAGAATGATAAGGTGGCCTATAGTACACAAAGTACGGAGATGCAGGATACGACGAAAACAACGGTATACCGTTCAGAGCCCGGAGGCGGACGCATCAGCCCCGCAACCCGACAGCGCGTGCTGGACTATGTGAAAAAGCACAACTGTACCCCCGGCGTGCTCTACCGCGGGGCGGCGAAGCAATGCTCGTACAACATTTCACTGGTGATATCAAAGCAGTTCGCCGACTTTGAGATGCCTTTTATGCGCAAAATAATGCGCTCTGTCTACTATGTAGCGGGGGAATATGATTACGATGTTCTGCTGACACTTGTAGACGAGAACGAGACCCGCCCTGTGGAACGGCTGCTGGATAACCGTAAAATTGACGGCCTGATTTTGACCCGCACGCTGGAGCGTGACCCCCTTATTCCCTTGCTGAAAGCGCGCAAGCTGCCGTTTGTCGCCATTGGTCAGCCGGAGGATGATGAGATTCTCTCAGTCGACCACGACCAGGTGGGCGGTTGCCGCGAGATGACGAGCCTGCTGTTGATGAAGGGCATGAAGCATATAGCGTTGCTGGGCGGCAGTATGCTGTACACGGTCAACCAGTCCCGGCTGGAGGGCTTCCGGCAGGCCTATGACAAGACGGGTCAGGAAATTGATGAAGGCTTGCTGTTTTTGGAGCTGGAAACCGATGATCTGCGGATGTGGGCTGTGCAGCAGGCGGTGGAGCGCGGTGCGGATTGCATCCTGTGTATGGACGAGCGTCTGGCTCAGCTGTCGCTGAATGTGTTAAAGCAGCTGAACCTGCGTGTGCCGCAGGATATCCGACTGGCATCGCTGTATGACAGCGAGAATCTGGCCAACACCGTACCGCCCATCACGGCCGTACAATTTAATGCCGACATTCTGGGGCTCAAGGCTACCCAGCAGCTGTTGTGCGCATTACAAGGGGAAAAGGTAGAGACCCGAATAGAACTGGGCTATCAAGTGAGCCTGCGGGAGTCAACGCAAATATAGTGTACTGATTTTCAAGAATTTCAGAATATGCCTGCCATGCTTGCGGATACGCTGGAGCGGTTGCAATGTTTCTAAGATGATTGCTTACCTTTATATAAGGGACCGTGATACATTTCTATACCACAAACCTAACCCCCACCACCCCCGCAGGTTTATCATAAAATCCCTTTTACCTTAAAATCGTAGGGGAGGGATTCATCCCTCCCGTGCACCCAACGCAACCACTCACCAAACGGTTCATCCGGGTGGATGCAAGCATCCGCCCCTACAAATTGGGTGTACCGCCCAGCCAATCCCCAACATGCACCTTGCCCAAAAATCCCCCTCAAAATTTGTCAAAAAAACCGAAAAACCCCATTGACAAAAGTATGACCACTTGCTATAATAGTCAAGCTGTCCCGCGGCGGAGGCCGCGGCAAGCCCTTCTACCAACAGCTTGTACGCGTTTTTTGAAGAAAACTTCTTCAAAAAACTTTCAGAAAACCTCTTGACAATCAAGCGGTTCTGATATATAATATACAAGCTGTCAGCGAGAGCAGACAGCACAGCAGGACCTTGAAAATTGAACAAAACTGAAACTTGTGGAACCTTGATCGTGGGTTTGGAAACCCACGTAAATCAATTCCAAATTTACAAGTAATTCATACAGGACGCAAGCGATTGTGTCTGAGTGATTACAGCGATTTAACACTTTGTAAGTGATTAAATACCATTTATAAAGAGTTTGATCCTGGCTCAGGACGAACGCTGGCGGCGCGCCTAACACATGCAAGTCGAACGAGCGAGAGAGAGCTTGCTTTCTCGAGCGAGTGGCGAACGGGTGAGTAACGCGTGAGGAACCTGCCTCAAAGAGGGGGACAACAGTTGGAAACGACTGCTAATACCGCATAAGCCCACGGCTCGGCATCGAGCAGAGGGAAAAGGAGCAATCCGCTTTGAGATGGCCTCGCGTCCGATTAGCTAGTTGGTGAGGTAACGGCCCACCAAGGCGACGATCGGTAGCCGGACTGAGAGGTTGAACGGCCACATTGGGACTGAGACACGGCCCAGACTCCTACGGGAGGCAGCAGTGGGGAATATTGCACAATGGGGGAAACCCTGATGCAGCGACGCCGCGTGGAGGAAGAAGGTCTTCGGATTGTAAACTCCTGTTGTTGAGGAAGATAATGACGGTACTCAACAAGGAAGTGACGGCTAACTACGTGCCAGCAGCCGCGGTAAAACGTAGGTCACAAGCGTTGTCCGGAATTACTGGGTGTAAAGGGAGCGCAGGCGGGAAGACAAGTTGGAAGTGAAATCCATGGGCTCAACCCATGAACTGCTTTCAAAACTGTTTTTCTTGAGTAGTGCAGAGGTAGGCGGAATTCCCGGTGTAGCGGTGGAATGCGTAGATATCGGGAGGAACACCAGTGGCGAAGGCGGCCTACTGGGCACCAACTGACGCTGAGGCTCGAAAGTGTGGGTAGCAAACAGGATTAGATACCCTGGTAGTCCACACCGTAAACGATGATTACTAGGTGTTGGAGGATTGACCCCTTCAGTGCCGCAGTTAACACAATAAGTAATCCACCTGGGGAGTACGACCGCAAGGTTGAAACTCAAAGGAATTGACGGGGGCCCGCACAAGCAGTGGAGTATGTGGTTTAATTCGACGCAACGCGAAGAACCTTACCAAGTCTTGACATCCCTTGACGAACATAGAAATATGTTTTCTCTTCGGAGCAAGGAGACAGGTGGTGCATGGTTGTCGTCAGCTCGTGTCGTGAGATGTTGGGTTAAGTCC
>OGUC01001005.1_pt1 | contig 12094 bp, 10 predicted proteins | sample 1573701 | NCBI WGS metagenome assembly OGUC01 (sample SAMEA2582017, study PRJEB24529) | metagenome | biome: Human gut stool | place: China | collected 2011
GATCGTCGGTCAGTTCTCCCGGACAGACCAGAAAGCTTTCCAGCATTCCGGCACGAGTGCAAAGGCGATGCACACGCTCTCTCCGGTTCAGCTTTGACATCTGACGTTCAAGGATTTTCTCTCGGTGCTGACAAGAGCGCAACTTCTGTTCCGCTTTGGCTCTTTCGCTGCGGAGATAGGCAAGGTCGGTTTTGGGTTTGGTCATGGCATCACGCTCCTTTCACTTTAACAAAAAGAATTCGTCCCTTAAAGAAATCCTTGAATCTCAAGCCTTGAAAACGGAGCAAAAATAGTATAGGATACTATTAAGATTATGGTTCACTGCGCAATCTAAAGGAATGGAGTCAGGAATGGTTGTTTTAGATCATATTGTCGAGCTTGGTTTTGATGCTGGAATGAAGCAATTTGGATCAAAAATTAATGATGACAAGTTAAAAGCTTCTTTGGCGCAATATATTTCCACACAAACGAAATACAACGAAATTTGCTCACTTAGCGAAGAAATTGATTTTCAGGGACTTACAGATTATATTAAACAAAAATTTTTGTCAAGTGTTGATATTAGACTATTTTCGCCCAGCAAAAAAGCCCGTGGGAGTGCACGTCAGACACTTATAGAAGCTGCTATTTCATATTCAAGTGCTACAACCGAGGATTCTCGAAAGCGCGTAATAAAATACGTTGATGATTGTTTAGATATTCTAAGGACGTTCTATTCACAGAATATTTCAAAAGAGGAATATTTGATTGCTGCGGATATTGTCGATGCTATAGGAGAACAAAATCAAAAGGTTACCGCTGATATAAAAGACGCGCTTAAAGAGCAGGAAGCTCGATTATCCTCAAAAATGTCTCCCCAAAAATCGATTTTTTCTTTAGATTCTGCTGTACAAGCAGTTAGAGAAGGTGTTCCAGAAGAAGTAGGCGTATCTATTGAGAATGTTTTAAAACATGTCTCTGTAGAACATCCATATTATCCCGATTTTGGTTATGATTATTCTAATGGCCAACTTATTAGTAAACCTCTTAATAAAGTGGCCCAAGACAACTACCCTAGCCGATATAAGATCTTCGGTACGCTTCATCTTGATAATCCAACAGAAAAAATCCCTTCCAATACAGACCTTTTTGATTATGCCTATCGCCATCAATTGCAGTTGGTTATGGATGTAAAACAAGCTATTAAATATCTTGGACAGCGCATTGATCCTTTGCAAACTACGGCAAAACTGCTTGAAGGCGACCATCTTCGTATTATTCCCTCTGAGTTTCCAGAGGCCTTTCCGTGCTCGGTTAAAATAGATGATTCCGTTTATTATGATTATATTCTCTTTCGAACGCAGGAAATTCTTGATGACGGAACATATATCATTAGTAACAAAGAGCAATTCTTATCGATTACTATTGAGATACATTTCAATTTTGATTTTCCTCAAAAAAACAGTTTTAATATAAGTATTCGGGATGGAAGTAATATTGACTTACTTCAATATATAAAATTTGTAAGAGCATTGGATCAAGGTGGTGTTATACACATCTTTGTTCTTCCGTTAAAACAAGATATCTTATCCGGCCGTGCAGAAAACGTCAAGTATCAATCTTCATTTGATTCTATTGACAATGAAATTGAATTTTTGGAGGGAATTTGTTGCATTGAAAAATATTTTGGCATAAACGTGCATCCTGAGGGAGATATACTTTATGAGGATTTCCTATATACACTTGATTTGTCCGAATTGATACAAAGAAATGAGATCAAAAAGACATGGGAGCACGCTTCAATTTCTGTGCCACTAGATTCTACGGCGCGAGGAATGCTCTTATCTCTTGATGGGCGCCCTATGACTTATTCTTATATTTGTCGAGAAAAGAGAAAATTATTTGGAGCCGATATTGAATATGTTTTTCGTCGAACTCATCAATGTGCCAGTATTTTAAACGTAGAAAAATTACATAAAAAAGCAGAAATTATGGATGACGGAGAAATCATTTGCATCCAGCTCCAAGCCGAAGGCGATAAAATCACAATCGATAGACTTTTATCCAAAGATCAGATGGTAAAAAATTTCCGTGAAAACTCTTCAGCCTTAACGTTATAACTTTCATTGTAAGTTTCCGTTTTACCTTGCAAAACTTGTAGCGCAAAGCCCGGAACTATTTTGAGGCCATAATGCCCCCAAAAATTCCGGGCTTTTTTGCAAACTGCTATAGCATTTCTATTTTTCTACTATCCCTTGATTCTCAAGGCGAATAATCATTCTAGGCTTTCTAAAACATTTTTGGAGTATAGCATATCGAGTTCAGACAGCATTCGACGCTCAAACAATTCTTCATCGCATCCTGCATCGTTATACTTCTTAAGTAAAATTTGGTATCCAGTTTCAGCACATTGTTCGCAAAGTTCGCAGCTTTTGTCAAAATCCGCGTACTGGTCCATATCGTCACCATCTGTCATCGTCCCAAGAAGTGCGCTTGCTATAAGTGCTTTGTCTGCAGTTTTGAGGGCTGTATTGAGAAAAAGACCAACCCGATTCTTGAGTGGAGCAGGTTTATCAAGTCCGAGCGCAACCGATAACATAAAAACTTCTTTTCCTTCTGCCTGACTTAATCCTAAGACATCCGCTTTTTTCAATTCGTCCATCGTGTTCTTAAACTGCTCACTGACGTATACTCGGTCACGCGCCATTAATGCTCAATCCCTTCTACAAAATCTTCATCGGCAGATAATGCGAGCGTGCGAACATCTGCCACAGGGTCGTAAATTTCCCTGACTGCTTCGGAATATTCATCCGGTGTAAATAGCATAATGATTTGTTTCTCTTTGCTGACCTCTTTTAGAGCCTTCGCCATATTTTCACGATTTTCATCCGATACTCGTCCGAGAGGAGAGTCGATAACTAATGGGCAATTTTTACCGGATGCACTATGAATCGCCAGTGTAAACGCATAGGCAAGTGCCATTTGCTCTGTTGCACTTAGCGAACCGGTCATTTCGATATGATCCTTGTTGTAAACAGCTATATCATACACATCACTGATAGAAATGCTTCCGAATGTGTTCTTTTTCCAAATCATCTCATCAAAATACTTCCATGTAATGCTTTGGATTTCGTTTTTCATTCGCTCCATAATATCAGACTGGAAGTGCTTAAAGTATGCATGGAGTTTTTGAATGATTTCCATTTCATAGCGAATATCATCATACTCCTTGATCTTTTTTATTGCATCAAGCTGCTTCTTATTGATTTCTTCAATAGCACTTTCGCACAGCCGGATAGTCGCTTCTGCAGCTGATTGATTTTGATATGCTAACTTGATTCGAGAAATCACCTTTGCACGCTGACTTTCCGTTGCGGCAATGTTGATCTTACCTTGTGTTCCGTTGCTATCATAATTGGAAAGTAGTCCGGCGATTTCTTTTAGACGCTTCTCAATTTTCTCTTTCTGAGCCGCCAAGTCCATTTCGGTTTGACGAAGCTCGTCAAGTTTTCCTTTGAACTGCTCTGTCTGATCGATGTACATTTCAAGGGAGCCTTTAATTTCTTTTAGATAATTTGAAGTTTCGCTTGAAACCGCTATTTTCTCCAATAACTTCTCCAAACGAAGCCTTGCCGTTGCATCAATTTTACCATCGCAAATGGGGCAATGCTCCTCCGGGTGTGTCAGTAATCGCTTAATCTGCATCTTGTCAATTGCAGGAGGGAGATCTCCATCTTTCTCCTTCTGCACAATAAAATCCAAAGTCGCTCGTATTCTTGGATAAAGGGTTATAAGCACAGCATATTTGCGAATAAATGAAGTGCGTCTTGTTTGGAATAACTCAATTTCACTTTCAATCTTCCGGAAAGAGGATTCAAGTTCAGAACGTTCCTCTTGAAGTTTCTTAACTGGCTCATATCCTCTTAAAATATCATCAAGCCGTTCTCTTTCTCGCACACCCTCCGTTATCTCTTCTGTTGCTAGCTTTAATGTTGCTTGAGCATTTTTTAGCTTGTTTTCTTGCTTTTCACGATCACCGCCAAGAGCCCCAACATCTGGTGCTCCCTTTGCTACCTTTTTGGCACGATCCGAATTCAATTTGGCAAGGTGTGTTTCTGCAGTTTCTAGCAGCGTGACCTGCGAGATGTTGAAAATAGATTGCTGAATAGAATTGGCTTGGCTTTCCGTAAAAAAATCCCTTAGCTTTTCACCATCAAAGAAATAGAATTTAAAGATAGCCTCATCAAAATACTGTTTGACAATAATATCGGCATCCGCACCAGTTTTTACGATAGTATTCTGGAAGGTTCCTTTTTGAGGTGTGATAGTTACAGACAGAGACGATGGGCTACTGATTGTGTTGTTTCCGGAGGCTCCTTTTTTCACCTTGAAATGTGCAACTCTGGAAAATTCAATATTGCTATCGGCATCTGATATTTCAACAGAAACCTTAACCTGAATCGATTCCCCGGATTGTGTATTGCGAGCAACAGCCGAGTTTACGAGTGGAAGGGCTTTTCTTTCTTCTGTCAAGTGAAGTTCCCGACCATAAAGACACCATGTTATTGCGTTTAGCAGTGTTGTCTTTCCTGTTCCGTTTTTTGCAATTAAAATCGACAGTTTATTCGAACCATCTGTCTTAAAATGAATTTGGCCTGTACCATATTGGCGATAATTTTCAAATGAGATTCTATCCATCATAATACTCATTTGTTGTTTTCCTCCTTATGGCTTTCGATAAATTCCTTGATGATTTTTTCGTACTCCGATGTGAATCTTAAAATTCCCTGATCCTCAATTTTTAAGATCCTATACATAAGTTCCTTTTCATCATCTGTAGCATGACAATTCGAAATTTCATATTTAATCTTGTCACTGATTGGCATCCAAATTCACTCCCCTTTGAGAAAAAGCTTCTCGTACTTCATTGTAATTGTCTGCATTTGCAGCAATTAGCTGGGCTCTTTTGGCCTCTTTTTCTAAAAGACCAGCTGCGGAATCTGAAAATGCAATAAAATCATATATCTTGGATGTTTTTTTGTTTGGTGCTTGACGAATCACTCGACCAACTCGTTGCACAAACTCACGTGGATTTGTACTGCTCGACATCAAAATGGCAATTCGCGCGTTTGGAATGTCAATGCCTTCATCCAAACATTTAATGCCCACAAGTACTTGTAATTGTCGCTGATTAAATTGTGATATGATCTCTTGCCGTTCTGTATCACCATCATTATTTACGACTTTCGACGCAGATTCACGTTCCGTTATTTTTGCTCGTTTAATATGCTTCTCGCTTAAAATATCAAATGCGCCTTTAATTTGTTTGTCGGAGACAAACAATATCGTATCAACAATGCTTTCGGGGATCAACTGATCAAACAGCTTGCTAAGCGCATAATATTTTCCTTCTGCATTTTTGCTGACTGCAGCACGCCTATCATACAATTTTTGCAAATCATCTGGATCATACTCATCCTGGGCTTTTAAGATTGCTATTTGTTGCGAATATTTGTTAAATCGCTTGTTCTCGGAAGGTGTCAATTCAACAAAGATCGGATGATATGTAAAATGATTGAGGAAGGATCTTCCTGTCAGCGGATTTATTGTGGATAGTGCATCCGCAATTGTGAATTCAAATGATTTGTCACCAAAATAGTTACGAATAAGCGACGTTCCACCATCATCAAACATTCTTTCAGGCGTTGCGCTTAGACCAATTCTATAATCATATTCCGGAAGTAACGCATCTCGTTGTTTTGCTGAGCCTGTTGCATGAACCTCATCTGCAATAAATAGGATTTTAGTTTTAAACTTATTTTTCAGGATCACATCAACGAATTTAGGATCCGAAGCTGTCGCATGTGTTGTAAATACGATGGCTGTCTTTATACGTTTTTCGTTCAAATCTAAAAGAAGCAGCTCTAACCTCTTTGGCCACTTACTAACGCTTCCATCTATAATTGCATTGTAATCAAGCGCTATATTCAGCTTTACAAAATCGTCTTTCCATTGGCGTGATAACGTATTCTGCGGTGTTGCAACAATTGTAAGCAGTACTTCGTTATCTTCTAGTTTTTTTAAAAGACAACCAATTGCCGTTCGTGTTTTTCCGGTTCCGGTTGCCATTTCCATCAGTAGCGAATAGTCATTCTCAACCCATGCCTCTACTGCCCGTGCTTGGTGCGGAAAAAGACTAAGCTTGTTGTTTTTTATCTCATGATCTTTTTTGTATCTCCGCATAATATTCAAATCCCAAACGTCGCGCGGTCTGATCTGGATGATTTTTTCTTTGATTGAAGATGGCAAATCAAATACTATTGCTGTATCCTTCCGTTCGTTCTTCCAATATGATGAAAATTTATTGAGATCTGCTTGCAGGTACTCAATTTGACCAGCATTCCATGAACGAAACACCTTGAATTCTTCAATATTATTTATCCATGCTTGTGCCGTTTCATTGATTGAGCCTGAAAAAGACAGTATATTTCCTTCATCATCAAAAAAGATGCCAACCTTCTGATGAAACAAGCTATTTCGAGATTTTTTTCCAACGACGATTTTAATTTCCAAACGACCATTGCCTAACAGCCATGCTAATGCTTTTAGATTGTCCTCTTTTGCATCCAAGGCAAAATCCGAAAACAAGAAGGCATCGTTTTCCAGTTTTTCACTTTTGGATATTATAGAGAAATCTTCTTCTGACAATTCAGGAGAAATCAGCAAATACATTTTTCCATCGTTCTTTATTAGGCCTTCAATTCCCTCTGCCGCAACAGAAAGCGATGTGGAACTAAAAAAACCAGCGATTCGGAAGTATTTTTTTGAGTTTTCAAGCACAGGAATATAAAAGTTGTCCAGCAGTTGATTTTTATTGCTGTCACTCTCGTAGCTTACATCTAAATGTAGGTCTTGAAAGCTCATTTTAATCTTCCTCCACGTCCCAGTCTATATTGGTATAAGCAACTTCACGCTCGCTATCATTTAAAATGAACAACACTAAACTCCGAACATTCGTGCGCCGTCGAATCATTGTGGATTTTTTCAGAAACGGCACAATTTCGCAATATTTTACAGGACCTAAAAAAGCAAAGTGTAACAATGTTCTGATGCATGGATCTCGGAGAAGCAACTTTTTTAGAACATCTTGTTTTTGTTCGAACGTGTACCTCGTTAAGTACGAACCCCATGTTGTCGGGCAAACCAGCGTGTAAGAATTTTTTTTGAAGTAGACCAAATTCATTGTCATTGCCAGCTTTGCTTGATTCTCGCCATACTTTTTTTGGGCTCCTTGCTTTTTTGAATTCATCAGTTGATAACCGAGTTGAACAAAGGTTAATCCTTCTGGTTCGAATTCCAATATCTCATTTACTCTCGACGCACCTTTTTCTAGACTGCTAAAGCATGGTACGCAGGCAGCATTCAATGTCGGAAGCTGGCAATCTCTTTCGATTATTTCAAAAAAGTCTGTCAACGGAGTCTGCTTTATCACAGCATATGCCGCATCCAAATCTTCTTCGTTTCCATTAAATAACGGCGCACTTGATTCCTGAGTTCCTTCAAGAAAGTTTTTTATGTAAAGTTGCTCTTCTAAGGGATTACCGCACGCCAACCATTCTCCATAGAACGACATTTTATTTCTCCCGCACTTCGTTTAGTCAATAATATTTGGATTATCCTCCCCAAAACGGATATCAAAATATCTTTTTGCAATGTTAGGAAACTTCTCTTCAAAGTCCAACATACTTCTCATCGCAGAACAGTAAGTTCCTTCAGTTTTGTGATTCAACTGATTAGCCTTACAGAATTCACGGAATGTCATTTTCTTTATTATACTGGGCTGGTTGCACCATCTTGCCATCGTAACATAAAGATCTCTATAAGGCGATCTCTGCCAAGGAGTGTCATTTTTATTCATGTATCGCATGATGTAAGGAAGACACCGATAATGCAGCAAAAGTTCTACTCGTTTAAACGCCTTCTCGATGTCAAATTCATCTGTTCCCTCAAAACCAACCAACACGTAAAACTTGACGCTCTTTGTTTGATTATATTTTCGGATTAGCCTTAATTGTTTGTGGATTAGTTCATAGTCTGCAATATTGTCAAATGCAAAGGTAAAGTCGCCATCATAGTTTGAATTGAAAAGTATCCGACACTTTTCATCTGTCAAAATTCGTTCATCGAGTCCTTGTTTGAATTTAAAGGATTTTCCCGTATCTATCAGTTGTTGCAAAAGCGTTTTCCATTGTGGGCAACCCAAAAAGTTGTCGTCTAGCAGGCAGATTTTCTTTCTTTTCGGATCGTAGAACTCTTCAAGTGGGCTATGAGGGAAAACATGGTCAAATTTTTGATTGACGCAGAATTTGCACTTTCTGAAACAGCCCCTCGTAATAAATCCAATAGAGTAATCTGTATACTCTTTGAATTGAACCATATATCGTGCTTGATTGAACGTTTTCCCGTTGGCTTCTGTCGCTGTTTTTGAACGAAGAACCTCATTAGAAATCCACTCATCATACAGATGATAATCTGGCATATGGTGTTCGATTTCGTCTGGAAGGTTCGGTGCCTTATCAAAGTAGAAGCCCGTGCCACCAATATGAACCTTTTTACTTTCGACTTCGCCATCAACTAGTTCTTCTACAAAATACGGAACAGGGGTATCAGTGAAAACTTTAGAAATATAAACATGGTCAAAATCATCCGGCCAGTTGTAATCAAGAAGCAGATGGACATCTGCGCCTTGATCTTTCCAGTAACCTGAGATCTTCTCGCACGCAAGATTTGGAAAGCGATGCTTACTTCTTCCTATAAGATCCGCATCGATAATTCCAACTTTCATAGGTAAACCCTCCGGTATATTGTTGTGATAGCTGTAAAGATGCTCCTCACAAACTTGTCATGTTGGGTAAAGCAGCGTTTACAGTTCCGGCTTCCAAAAGGAGGCCATTCGACATTTTAGCGAAGAGTTTCATAGTGTTCTTCATGATTTCTACGGTATCCCGTTAATCAACGAATCCAATTTGCTACTCTTGTTCAGCCATGATAGTTTTTGACCTTTTCTATTTCTTTTAACTGTCTGGTCAAAAAGTGTACCTTCTTGCAAGCCTGCAAACAGTTGGGAAAACAGCTAAAATCATGTGGATTTAACATGAAAATATGCTATAATTGGAACAAAGACAAATTAGCAGGCATTTTTACAAGAAGGTACACCTTTCTGTAAAACCGCCTATTTACAATAATTTGGCTTTTTCGTAGATTTCTGCCCGGTAGCGAAAGGTCGCAAGGGGCATACCACACTCTTTTGCGGCTGCTGTGCCGGTAATTTTCCCGGCACGCCACCTCTGATAAACAGCATGAAAGTTATCCGGCAAGGGGCGTGGTGGTCGCCCAAAGCGCACACCCCGCGCCTTTGCTGCCGCGATACCCTCTGTTTGCCGCTGTCTGATATTGGTGCGCTCGTTTTCTGCCACAAAGGACAGCACTTGAAGCACAATATCCGAGAGAAATGTTCCCATAAGGTCTTTTCCCCGGCGCGTATCAAGCAGGGGCATATCCAAAACCACAATGTCAACGCCCTTGTCCTTTGTGATGATACGCCATTGCTGTAAGATTTCTTCATAGTTGCGTCCCAGACGATCTATGCTCTTGATATAGAGCAGGTCGTCTTTTTTCATTTTTCTAAGCAGCTTTTTGTACTGTGGACGCTCAAAATCTTTGCCGGATTGCTTATCCATAAAGATATTCTTATCTGAAACGCCTACCTCGCGTAAGGCGATAAGCTGCCTGTCCTCGTTTTGTTCTCTTGTGCTGACACGCACATAGCCGTAAATGCTTCCAGTCAATTTTTATCCTCCTGTTCGTTTTACATAGACATCAACCGTCCTTACCTAATAATTTTACTGTATCTTTGTGTCATGGCTTGCTTTTCCCGGCTGAAATACCATGCTTCTTTGCATAGTCGCTTGCCGCCTGTCTGCGTTCCTCGCTGTATGGTGCGGTCAGACGGAAAGAGAAGCGTCCCTTTGCAATCTCAAACTCCATACAGCCCGTTTCCGGGTCGCTGTCGGTCAGCTTACAGACAGAGGGGAAGCGGCGGCTGTACGCGGTCAGCCTGTTCTTCAAGTCGGTGTTGTGGGTGCGGATATGGATAAGGGGGTCTTTCTCGTCAAACCAAATATCGGTGGTCTTTTCCTGCTTTTTCAGTCCTGTTTTCATAAACTCTCCTTTCTGCGCCCCTGTTACGCAGTAGGGGCATTTTTCGGGTGTTTTCTTCGGCTCTTGACTTGGGAAAAACGGCGTTTTTTCAATAGAAAATGCTCTGGCGATACATTCCTCGTCCAGAGTGTTCCAATCGTCAAATATTCCGTTTTTACGGCTCTTGACCGTCAGACGCAGAAAAATGCGAATAGTCGGCAAGTATCGCTTTCAGCAGCTTGTCGCGGAATGTTTCTGCGCTTCTGTGATTGAAAAACAACTCCGCAACGATGGTCTGTCCGTTCCGCTGTGTTGTGATGATACCATCCGGCTGCTTCTGCGCGGTGGTTGTGGTTTTCTTTTCTGTCATTGGGTCACTCCTTCCTTTGGGTGCAAAAAAAGGATTTCCCATAGTTGGAAAATCCCTTTCTGCTGTCGGTTATTCTGTTTTACGATACGGGCAGCGCAGCGGCTTGCGCCTTTCGCTTTGCCCGATATTCCCGCGCCTTGATGCGTTCATACTCCCGGCGTTTTTCAAGGTTTTTCGCCCGGTATTCCTTTGAGTAGTTCCGATGATAAGCGCGGCTCTTTTCCTTTTGGGCTTCTTCGATTTTCTCCCGCATTTGCCGGATTTCTTCCTCTGTCGGCTCTGCAAGCTGTGTCAGTTCGTTTTCAAACTTGCCGATATAGCTGAAATATATCCCGATATGCTGAACAGCTTGTTTTGCCCTTTTCTTATCGCGCTCATGCACTTCAATTCTGCTGATAAATTCATTGAGAATGGCGGGGGTAAGGTCGGTAAAGGCGGCGTAGCGTTCTATCAGCTTCAAAAACTTATGCGCCCATCCTCCTGCGTCCTCAAACGCGGATAACTGTTCTTTGAGTTCTGCAAGTTCCGCTTTCAGCGTATAGTATTCCTCCGAATATTTCTGTGACATTTGCTCGTATCGGTCTTGTGGGATAGCACCGAGGGCGTTATCCTCGTAGAGTTTATTCAGCACCTTGTCAATCTGTTCAAGGCGTGTTGTAATTTGCGGAATACGCTTCTGCTGTTTTTTGCTCTTGTCCGTCTGCTGCATATCAAGGTTTTTTCGGACTAATGCTTCAAATTCCTCCCGGTTGCTTATGGAGTATTCTGCAACTTTTTTCAGAACATCCGCGATAGTCTGCATGACTAAATCAGCGTCTATGATGTGCGGGGAATTGCATTTGGGATTTTTGGCTTTGCCCTTGTGGTACTCGCTGCAAAAGGCAACATGACGCTTGCCGCCGTTCCTGTAATCTATGCGAATGTGCATTTTTGCGCCGCAGTCTTTACAGAACATCAAGCCCGACAAAGGGTGGATTTCTCCGTCCCCGTTAGGGCGTCTGACAGGCGCGTTTTCCAAAATCCGCTGTACGGTTTCAAAGTCGGCGCGGTCGATAATCGGCTCATGCACATTCTCGGTTATCTGCCATTCGCTTTTATCTACATAGTGGTTGCGCTTGTCCCGAAAATGCTTTGTGGTCTTGAAATTGACAACATCACCACAATACTCCTGCCTTGTGAGTATCTTGGTTAAGGTTGCTTTGTTCCATTTATAGCGATTTTCCTCGTTCAGCGGTCTGCTTTTCGCTGTCCCTCTGTCGTGCTGTTTGAGGTAGAACGTAGGCGTGAGGATTTGCTCGTTTTTGAGATATACGGCAATTTGGTTTCTGTTCTTCCCGCCGATAAACAGACGGAAAATCAAGCGTACCACTTCGGCGGCTTCCTCGTCGATTATCCAAAAATCCTTGTTGTTCGGGTCTTTCATATATCCGTATGGGGCTTCGGTGGCGATGGGTTTGCCGCTTGCACCCTTGGTCCTGATACCCGTTTTTACTTTCTTGCTGATGTCCTTTGCGTACCACTCCGACATGATATTGATAAAGGGCG
>OGUC01001010.1_pt1 | contig 12051 bp, 7 predicted proteins | sample 1573701 | NCBI WGS metagenome assembly OGUC01 (sample SAMEA2582017, study PRJEB24529) | metagenome | biome: Human gut stool | place: China | collected 2011
TAATATTAATCTGGAAGATGTATATTTATATTATTTTGAATAAATATTAATTATATCTAAGAAAACAGGAAAAATGAATAAAATTAAAGATTTTATTGTTGAAAATTCTAGTGGAGAAATGTTTGAGAATGAGGGTTAAGTCTGTCACCTGAATTCCAATAAAACATCAATTAAGTTGTCTTTCTTACTGTCATAGTGTATACTATTAACAATATGAAACGTATGTTTGGCATACTGAAATGGTATGTAATAGTATGAGTATAAGCGTATGGTAGTGATATGAAGAAAAGTGTAAGCAGCAATAAGCAGGTTAAAAAGGGCGCGGATACAGGCATAAGTATAGACGGATATATAGATTATAATGCATTTAATGAGGCAAGGGAGCGCATAATAGGAAAGGCACATAATGACAAGGGAATAGGCACATTGTCGGAAAAGACACTGCATGCTGTTCTTAAGAATTATTACGAGCCGGATGAAGATAAGCACGAGGTGGCTATAGATGGCTACTATGCTGATATATTTAATGACAGCGGAATAATAGAGATACAGACAAGACAGCTTAATAAGCTGCGTGATAAGCTTACGGTATTTCTTGAAGAATATCATGTCACAGTCGTATATCCATGTGCATATAATAAGTGGTTGAGCTGGATAGATCCGGAGAGCGGGGAAGTAGGTGCAAAAAGAAAGTCGCCAAGGCACTATACGGAATATGATGCATTTTTTGAGCTGTACAAGATAAAGAGCTTTCTTGACCATCCTAATCTGTCGGTACATCTGGTGCTTATGGATATAGAAGAATATAAGCTGTTAAACGGTTGGAATTATACGAAAAAAAGAGGTGCAACCAGATACGACAGGGTGCCTCTTGGAGTGAGGCGTATAGTAGAGCTTGACAGACCAGAGGATTATATGCAGTTCGTGCCGATAGAGTTAGAGGATGAGTTCATTGTAAAAGACTTTGCAAAGGCGGCAGGAGTACGCGAAGATACAGCAAGGCTGGGACTTAATATACTCAATCATCTTGGCGTTGTTAAGCGTGTCGGAAAGAAAGGTAACGCATATGTATACAGCTGTTGATGATGTGTTCAGAATATCTGTAAGAAACCTTGTTGAGTTTATGTGTACCTCAGGTGATATAGATAACAGGGATGTGTCAGTTCCCGATGTTAAGGTTATGCAGGAGGGGGCAAGAATACACAGAAAGATACAACATTCCATGGGTTCATCATATCACGCGGAGGTGCTTTTAAGGCATGCAGTTCCACTTACCTCGGTTAATGGTTATGATTATACACTTAAGATAGAAGGCAGGGCAGACGGTATAATCGCTGATATCAGTGAGGATGAGGATGGCAATAAGACACCTCATGGTGATGTTACCATAGATGAGATAAAGACTATGCAGTCAGATGTCACAAAGCTTAAAGAGCCGGTGTATGTGCATAAGGCGCAGGCTTTAGTATATGGTTATATATATCTTATTAAGCATAATCTTGACAGCATTAATATACAGATGACCTACTGTAATACTGAGACTGAAAAAATAGTAAGATTTACGGAAAACTACGATAAAGACCGGATTAGTGCGTGGTTTTTAAAGCTTGTAAATGACTTTAAAAGATGGATGGATTATGTATTTGACGAAAGACAGTTAAGAAATGACTCAATACATAAGTTAAACTTTCCGTTTGAGTACAGGGAAGGGCAGAAAAAGCTTGTGGCGAGTGTATACAAGTCGATAGAGCAGGAAAGAACGCTGTATATACAGGCACCTACAGGAGTTGGAAAGACTATTTCCACGGTGTATCCTTCGGTACAGGCGTGTGGAAGAGGACTGGCGGACAAGATATTTTATCTTACCTCCAAGACAATAACAAGGACAGTCGCAGAGGAGGCTTACAGTATATTAAGGGATAAGGGACTGCATTTTACGACAGTCACCCTTACTGCCAAGGATAAGATATGCCATATGGATGAAAGAAACTGCAATCCTGAGTTCTGTGAATATGCTAAGGGTCATTTTGACAGGATAAATGATGCTGTGTATGACATCATAACGCATGAGAATGTAATAGACAGGGAAAAGATACTTGAGTATTCTGTCAAGCATAAGGTATGCCCTTTTGAAATGTCACTTGATGTGTCATACTGGTGCGATGGCATAATATGCGATTATAATTATCTGTTTGACCCGGATGCATCGCTTAAAAGATACTTTGCAGATGGTACAAAGGGCAATTATATATTTCTTGTCGATGAAGCACATAATCTTGTTGACAGGGCAAGGCAGATGTACAGTGCAGTTCTTGTAAAAGAGGACTTTTTAAAGTGTAAAAATGCTGTGAAGGATATGGATAAAAGGCTTGCCTCATCACTTGAAAAGTGTAATAAGTATCTGTTGTCACTAAAGCGGCAGTGCGACAAAGAATATATAATAGTTGATGACTGCGGGACATTTCCGGATACACTGTCAAAGTGCTTTTCGTATATGCAGAAGTTCCTTGACAAATATAAGAATAATCCAGTAAGTGACGAGATAATAGAGTTTTTCTTTTCGGTAAGACATTTTCTTAATATGTATGACTGTGCGGATGATAAGTATGTGACATATGCAGAGTTAGCGGATGATGGTAATCTGCTTTTGCATCTTTACTGTGTCGACCCATCAGGCAATATATCACTAAGACTAAGTCAGGGAAAGGCTGCTGTTATGTTTTCGGCTACATTTCTGCCGGTTAATTACTTTAAGGAAATGATATCGGGAAACACAGAAGATTATGCTGTATATGCACACTCACCTTTTGATACTTCTAATAAAAGAGTGATTGTAGGCAGGGATGTAAGCAGCAGGTATACAAGAAGAAATGTAAATGAATATACGAAGGTGGCAGATTATATACGAAAGCTTGTGACATCACGGGATGGCAGATATATGGTGTTCTTTCCGTCATACAGCTATATGCAGGCTGTCTATGATGTGTATACAGAAAAGTACCAGAGTAATATTATAGAGCTGGCTGACAATGATATGGCATCTGACATGGTTTTGGATATATTTTCTTTATCCGGCGGCAGTGTATACAATATAATAAAGCAGCCACCTAATATGAAGGAGGCTGACAAGGAGAAGTTTCTGTCGCTTTTTATGGAAAAGGACAGTACTAATATAGTCGGTTTCTGCGTGCTTGGAGGTATATTTTCAGAAGGCATAGACTTAAGAGGAGAGGCTCTTATTGGCGCTGCTATTGTTGGAACAGGAATACCCATGATATGCAGGCAGAGAAATATATTAAGGGATTACTTTGATTCACGGGGCAGAAACGGATATCAGTATGCCTATGTGTATCCCGGAATGAATAAGGTGCTGCAGGCGGCAGGAAGAGTTATAAGAACTGACAGCGACAAGGGGATTATTCTTCTTTTAGATGACAGGTTCTTAACGAAGGAGTATGAGCAGCAGTACCCAAGGGAATGGGATGTTATATATCCGTGTGACATAGCAGGAGTGGACGGCTGCATAAAAGAATTCTGGGATAAAGAAGGATAACAATAGTCGTATAATAGCTGTTATTGATAATTAAAAAGCAGATTTTAAGTGTCAGAAGCACAGAACACATTGCTAAATTGTCAGATATATGATATTATTTTAATATAAATATAAACGTGAATTGCTAATTATGAGATTATTTATGTTTGGAGAAAACAATATGGAAGAGAGCATTATAAAGGAATTAATTAATTCTAATGCTGGAGTTGAAGAGTGGAAAAAGGCAGGATTTAATGATTTACAGGCATTAGAGATTACTATTGGCATTAAGAGCGGTATAGACGTATCAAAGTATGCGTCAGAAGAATTTAATGAAAGACAGATGAAGGTTATAAGAAATGCTCTGGAGGAAGGCATAGATGTCACACCTTTTGCAGATGCAGAGTATGATTATATGCAGATGGAGCAGATAAAGGAGGGCATAAAGGAAGACATAGACCTTTCGCTTATATGCAATCCAAAGTATGATTACGCTGTTATGAGAGAGATAAGGATGGCACTTAAGTACAAGTTCGACTTAAGCAGATATGCAGGTCTTGGCTATCCGGGAGAGGTGTTAAGACAGATAAGGCTGTCTAAGAAGGATGATATAGATATCTCATTTTTTGTTAAAGACAACTATAATGCGAGCCAGTTGAACGAAATCAGATTAGGTATTATAAAGTGTGTTGATATATCAAAGTATATGCTGCACGAATATACAGCGGAGCAGATGAAGCAGTTAAGGCTTGGACTTGAAGCCGGTATAGATATAACAAAGTATAATATGATAGGTTTTTCATCGGGGCAGATGGAACAGATAAGACTTGGACTTGAAGAAGGCATAGATGTCACACCTTACGCAGACCCATTTATAGATGCGGTAAGGATGAAGGAAGCAAGGCTTAATGCAGAACATAAGGGAACACCTGAGACACAGCAGCTCAATGAACTGCAGAGTCAGGAGATACTTCTTGGACTACAGAGCGGCGTTGATGTCAGTGTGTATGCAGACCCAAGGTATACGTTCAGACAGATGGAACAGATAAGAATCAGGCTTGAAAAGGGTATAGACCCATCGGAACTACTGATATACAAGGATAATTAGTTATTCATTATGAGTAGGAAACAGGTAACTATAAATGATTGGAGGATTCAGAAGTGAGTAATGTATATGAAAAACAGACGGAATTGAATACCAAGAATGTAGTTGTCAGTGTTGCTGAAAATCATATGAGAGCTAGCATTGTCCTTGATGAGATAGGACAGGATGGAGCATACACATATGAGGAGGTAATAGATAAGCTGTCAGCAGCAGGAGTGCGGACTGGTATAGATGAAGCGAAGATAAGGGATGTTATCGTTAAGAAGATATACGGACAGGAAGTAGTTGTAGCACAAGGAAAAGAGGCAGTCAATGGTACTGATGGACACTACATTTTCTACTTCGATGAGAACTATGAGAGAGATAACAAGCCAACCTTAAGGGAAGATGGCTCAGTTGATTACTTTAATGTAAAGCTTTTTGAGAAGGTAAGTCAGGATGACAAGCTTGCAGAATATGTAGAACCGACAAAGGGTGAGTTCGGATATGATGTATGTGGAAAGCTGCTTGTGCCAAAGCCGGGAAGACCAAGCCCAAGATTAAGAGGACGTGGTTTTACAGTATCAGATGATGGAAAGACTTATTATGCACAGCTTGATGGTAAGGTAGAGTACCGTAACTACGACCTTAATGTAAGTAATGTATACAGTGTTTCCGGCGACCTTGATATTGGAACAGGAAGTATTGACTTTAATGGTGATGTAACTATCAGCGGCGGTGTACATAGCGGTGTTACAGTCCATGCCATGGGCAATATATTTATAGGCGGTTATGTTGAGGATGCCATACTTAAGGCAGGCAAGGATATAATCATCAAGGATGGCGTTAATGCAAGAGAGAACGGACTTATTGAAGCAGAAGGCAATGTATCAGCAAGATTTTTTGAGAATGCAAAGATTATAAGCCACGGAGATATTAAGTGTGACTATATGCTTAATACTAATGCTATGGCATATGGCAATATATATCTTGAAGGAAAGCTTGGTTCTGTTATCGGTGGAGATATAACAGGAATAAGAGGCGTTACGGTCAAGGGCTGCGGCAGTGATGCATTTGCAAAGACGGTTATAAGAGTAGGTGCCACAAAGAGCTTAAACTCAGAGTATGCCCAGATTATTATGAAGATTAAGGACATTGACTCAGAAATAGAGCGTTACGACCAGGCTATGTATAAGTTTGACATATTAAAGAAGTCTGGTTCGGATAAGTTTGATGAGACCCTTTACAGAAAGGTATTCCAGACAAAGATTGTAAAGAAGGCTGAGAAGGCAAAGTATGAAGAACGAGGCAGATATCTGTACTCTCTTATAAGAGAGTCAGAGAAGGCGGTTGTCAAGGTTGATAAGAATATATATCCCGGCAGCAGAGTGTTTATGGGTGATAAGACATATGTGCCAAGTGCTGCATTTACACACGTTGTACTTGTTAAGACAACATCAGGAATAAATATCAGGAACTATGAATAGAGATAGTGCGCCAGCAGAATGACACAATAAAGATAAGTTTAAGAGGTAATATATGATTAAAGAGGTAGCATCAATAGACCTTCCGGTACATGAGCGCATGGTTGTAAGAAAGAACAGGCTTACACCACAGGATTATACAGGCGGCAGTGTACCGAGAATATCTATAGTTACAGGAACTCATGGTGACGAGCTTGACGGGCAGTATATATGCTATGAGATTATAAGAAGAATTAATAAGACTCCTCACAAGCTTAAAGGAATAATTGATATATATCCAGATATTAATCCCCTTGGAATAGATATAGGTTCAAGGGGAATTCCAATGTTTGAGCTTGATATGAACAGGGTATTCCCGGGAGATAATAATGGTGCTGTGGCAGAGAGTGTTGCTGCCGGCATAGTAAGCGACATTATAGGCAGTGATTTCTGTCTTGATATACATTCAAGCAACATTTTCGTAAGAGAGATGCCACAGGTAAGGCTGAATGATGATGATGTTGATAAGCTTCTTCCATATGCAAAGATGCTTAATGCTGATTTTGTATGGATATTTTCATCTATAACAGTGTTAGATGCGACACTTGCATATAGTCTTAATCACCTGGGAGTGCCAACACTTGTCGCAGAGATGGGCGTTGGAAACAGAATTAATAAAGAATACAGTCTTCAGCTTCTTGATGGAATATTTAATCTTATGATACAGCTTGGAATATGGGAGGATGAACCGGTAAAGGTAAGAGAGCCGATTATATCTACAGAGGGCGAGGTCAACTTCCTCACTGCAAAGGAAAGCGGTATATTTGTTCCGGCTATTAATTCCTGTGGTATTATACATATGGGAGATAATATAGGAGATATAATAGAGCCGATAGAAGGAAGAATTCTACAGCATATAGAGTCGCCTATGGATGGAATTGTATTCACACTCAGGGAAAATCCAGTTGTATACAAGGGAGCACTCCTTGCCAGAGTGCATGGAGGCAGAAAGTGATGAGAAAAGAAGTATTATACAGTTTAAAAGGCATATACAGGGAAAACTTCGAGATAGAAGGCTACAGATTTGGAAATGGTGAGAAGTCGGCGTGTATAGTCGGTGCTATGCGTGGCAATGAAATGCAGCAGCTATATATATGCTCACAGCTTATAAAGGTGCTTAAAGAACTTGAGGCACACGGCGCTATATCACACAATCACGAAATTCTTGTAATACCGTCAGCTAACAGGTTTTCAATGAATGTGGAAAAGAGGTTCTGGCCGATAGATAATCTTGATATTAACAGAATGTTTCCGGGAGATATGGCAGGAGATACAACCAAGCAGATAGCGGCAGCTATATTTGAAAGCTGCAGGGGTTACAATTATGGTATACAGTTTGCAAGCTTTTATATGCCGGGTGACTTTATTCCTCATGTGCGTATGATGGAAACGGGCTATCAGAGTGCCAGTCTTGCTAATCTTTTCGGATTACAGTATGTAGTTATAAGAAAGCCAAAGCCTATGGACACAGCTACACTTAACTATAACTGGCAGATGAATGGAACGAATGCATTTTCAATATACACTAACAGCACAGATATGGTCGATGACAAGTCGGCAAGACAGGCTGTGTCTTCAGTGTTAAGATTTCTTACAAGAATGGGTATCGTAAAGTACAATAATCACAGTGGTTATATAGCCAGCGTTATCAATGAATACGACTTATCAGCAGTCAAGACTTATGATGCAGGCTTCTATAAAAGGTTAAAGGAGCCGGGTGATCCGGTAGTCCACAACGAGGTTATCGGACAGGTCATAGACCCGTGTGAAGGTTTTGTAAAGAGCGAGATAATATCTCCGACAGACGGAATAGTGTTCTTTGCACATACTGCGCCTATGGTTATGAGTAATGAGGTTGTATACAAGATTATCAGACGTATGCACGAGTAAATCAATCTTGTTTATTTACCGCTAATGTGGTACAATAATAAACATTCTTTCAATAATTGCGATTATGGTATTCTGTTATGTGATATTTCAGACTATTCTGACATCACTTAGCGGTAGCAGTAATTGCATTAAGAAAGAATAAATGTATCTGTACGGTTACAGTTGATTAAGAAAGGAATTAATTAAGATGAGTGGCGTAAGAAGAGTTTTTGTTGAAAAGAAGAAGCCTTTCGCAGTTAATGCCAAGGAACTTCACGATGAAATCACAGGATATCTTGGAATAAAGGATATCACAGATGTAAGGGTGCTTATAAGATATGACATCGAAAATCTTTCAGATGATACATACAAGAAGGCACTTACTACAGTTTTCTCAGAACCACCTGTAGATGATGTTTATGAAAATGAATTTACAGCATCTGAGGATGACTATGTATTCTCTGTTGAATATCTTCCCGGACAGTTTGACCAGAGAGCTGATTCAGCAGAACAGTGTGTTAAGTTTCTCAACGAGAATGAAACTCCAGTAATTAAGACAGCAACTACTTATATTATCTCAGGTAAGCTTACTGATGATGATAAGGATAAGATTAAGAACCATTGTATTAATCCGGTTGACTCAAGAGTGGCTGATGAGAATATCCCAGAGACTCTTGTTACTAAGTTCGATACGCCAGCGGATGTTATTATATTTGACGGGTTCAAGGATATGGAGGAGGATAAGCTTAAGGCTTTATACGACTCACTTGGACTTGCCATGACATTTAAGGATTTTAAGTTCATTCAGGATTACTTTAAGAATGAAGAAAAGAGAAATCCATCGATGACAGAAATCAGAGTACTTGATACATACTGGTCTGACCACTGCCGTCACACAACATTTGCAACAGAATTAAAAGATGTTACTTTTAAGGATGGTTATTACAGAGCTCCTATGGAGGAAACTTACAATAAGTATCTTTCTGACAGGGCTGTTATATATAAAGACAGAAAAGATAAGTTCGTATGCCTTATGGACTTAGCCCTTATGGGTATGAAGAAGTTAAAGGCAGAGGGAAAGCTTGCTGACCAGGAGGAGTCGGATGAGATTAATGCCTGCTCGATAGTTGTCCCAGTTGAGATTGATGGAAAGACAGAGGAGTGGCTTGTTAACTTCAAGAATGAAACACACAACCACCCAACAGAGATAGAGCCTTTCGGTGGCGCTGCTACATGTCTTGGTGGAGCTATAAGAGACCCACTTTCAGGACGTACATATGTATATCAGGCTATGCGTATCACAGGTGCAGCAGACCCTACAGTTCCAGTAGCAGATACACTTCACGGAAAGCTTCCTCAGAGAAAGATAGTTACAGAGGCAGCACACGGTTACAGCTCATATGGTAACCAGATAGGTCTTGCTACAGGCTATGTTAAGGAAATATATCACCCAGATTACGTTGCAAAGCGTATGGAGATAGGTGCAGTTATAGCGGCAGCACCAAGAAGTGCTGTTAAGAGAGAGAATTCTGACCCGGGAGATATTATTATTCTTCTTGGCGGTAGAACAGGACGTGATGGATGTGGCGGTGCTACAGGTTCATCTAAGGTTCACACAGAAGAGTCGATAGAGACTTGTGGAGCTGAAGTTCAGAAAGGTAATGCACCTACAGAGCGTAAGATGCAGCGACTTTTCAGAAGACCAGAGGTAACTAAGCTTATTAAGAAATGTAACGACTTTGGTGCAGGTGGTGTTTCAGTAGCCATCGGTGAGCTTGCAGCAGGTCTTACAGTTGACCTTGACAAGGTTCCTAAGAAGTATGAAGGTCTTGACGGAACAGAGCTTGCTATATCAGAGTCACAGGAAAGAATGGCAGTTGTAGTTGCCCCAGCAGATGTTAAGGAATTCCTTGCATATGCAGCAGAGGAGAACCTTGAAGCTGTTGAGGTTGCTGTTGTTACAGAGGAGCCTAGACTTGTACTTAACTGGAGAGGTAAGGATATCGTTAATATTTCAAGAGCATTTCTTGATACTAACGGCGCACATCAGGAGACATCTGTACTTGTGGATATTCCAGATGAGAATGAGAATTATCTTAAGGCAAAGGAAGTTGAAGATGTTAAGGGTAAGTGGCTTAAGACACTTGCAGACCTTAATGAGTGCTCACAGAAGGGACTTGTTGAAAGATTTGATGGTTCTATCGGTGCAGGTTCAGTGCTTATGCCTTATGGCGGTAAGTACCAGCTCACAGAAACTCAGGCTATGGTTGCAAAGCTTCCAGTGCTTAAGGGCAAGTGCGATACAGTAACTATGATGGCTTATGGTTTTGACCCATATCTTTCTAAGTGGAGTCCATACCACGGAGCTATGTATGCAGTTACAGACTCAGTTGCAAAGATTGTTGCTGCTGGTGGTGACTACAGCAGGATTAGATTTACATATCAGGAATACTTTAGAAGAATGACAGAGGACCCATCAAGATGGAGCCAGCCTTTTGCAGCACTTCTTGGTGCTTACGAGGCACAGCTTGGCTTTGGACTTCCATCTATCGGTGGTAAGGACTCTATGTCAGGAACATTTGAACATATAGATGTACCACCTACATTATGCTCATTTGCAATAGATGTAGCTAAGGAACAGGATATTATCACACCTGAATTAAAGAAGGCTGGCAATGTCCTTGTAAGATTTGACATTGAAAAGGATAAGTATGACATTCCTGTATTCTCACAGATTAAGGAATTATACTCAGCTATCCACGAAGCTATCAGGAGTAAGGCAATCGTATCTGCATATGTGCTTGATGCTAATGGTTTAGTTCCAGCAATAAGCAAGATGGCATTTGGTAATAAGCTTGGTGTGGCTGTTGAGTCTTCAGTATCAAAGGAAGAATTATTTGCACCAGCATATGGCTGCATAGTAGCAGAAGTAGACAGCTCTAAGCTTTCAGAGATTAAGGCAGCTTATACTAAGGTTGGTACAGTAACCGAAGAAGCTAAGTTTACATATGAAGATGTTTCAATCAATATTGAGGAAGCTTTAAGTGTATGGAAGGATACTCTTGAAGATGTATTCCCAACAAAGGTAACTAAGGAAACAGACAAGATTGAAACACCTGTATATTCAGCAGGCAATGTATATGTATGCAGGAATAAGGTTGCAAAGCCAACTGTATTTATACCAGTATTTCCGGGTACTAACTGTGAGTATGACAGTGCAAAGGCATTTGAGAGAGCCGGCGCTGATACTATTATCAAGGTATTCAAGAACCTTGATGCAGAAAGCATAAGAGAGTCTGTTGATGAGTTTGAAAAGGCTATTAACCAGTCACAGATTATTATGTTCCCAGGCGGATTCTCAGCAGGTGATGAACCAGATGGTTCTGCCAAGTTCTTCGCAACAGCATTCCGTAATGCTAAGATGAAGGAGGCAGTTGAGAAGCTCCTCAATGAAAGAGATGGTCTTGCACTTGGTATCTGTAATGGTTTCCAGGCTCTTATCAAGCTTGGCTTAGTACCTAACGGTAAGATAACAGGACAGGATGTTAATTCTCCTACATTAACATTTAATACAATCAACCGTCATATATCTAAGATGGTATATACAAAGGTTGTTACTAATAAGAGCCCATGGCTTGCAGGTGCAGAACTTGGAAAGGTATACTGCAACCCAGCTTCACACGGTGAAGGACGTTTCGTAGCACCTAAGGAATGGCTTGACAAGCTCTTTGCAAATGGTCAGGTGGCTACACAGTACTGTGACCCAGAAGGCAACATTTCTATGGATGAAGAATGGAATGTCAATGGCTCATATATGGCTGTTGAAGGTATCACAAGTCCGGACGGAAGATGCTTAGGTAAGATGGCACATTCTGAAAGACGTGGTGACTCAGTAGCTATCAACATCTATGGCGAACAGGATATTAAGATATTTGAGTCAGGTGTTAAGTACTTTAAGTAATAAATAAAGTTTATAATGTCACGTTATAATATGATTAAAGGGTCAAAAGGTATCATCGATGCATGCTTGCATGCAATTCGAT
>OGUC01001012.1_pt1 | contig 12003 bp, 12 predicted proteins | sample 1573701 | NCBI WGS metagenome assembly OGUC01 (sample SAMEA2582017, study PRJEB24529) | metagenome | biome: Human gut stool | place: China | collected 2011
AATTATGTAAAGAAAATAATTAGGAAGCGGCTGGAACATAATATATTCCAACCGCTTCTTTACATTATAATAGTGTTTACCTAATTGTTGTTATGTCAATATTTACATAACAACAAGGCAGCCGGACGGAGGGCTCGTAAAGCCGCATTGGAGTTGATGGCGCTGCTCAAAGAGTTCCGCAAGGCTTCCCTCGAAGCGGGCCGGTAGATCGGATGTATGGTATTTGTCTATGCCTCCTTTCTTCCTGCTGTCGTTTCGTCGCTTTTACGAAATCGGAGAAAAAGACCGGCCGCAAACGGCCGGTCTTGACAAGTTGAGATACAATGCGAATCACAGGCGTTGGCCCGTCGCATCGAAGCGGGGAGCTTTCGAGAGCCTGTACCGGATCTTATGGCGCACGAGACGTTCGGCGAGGAGTACCAGATCGTAGAGGCTGTACATCATCTGCCGCTGGAAAACTTTCGCCTTGATCTGTCGTTTCAGGCGGTGCTCGTCCAACTCGTCGCGCGTAATGGTGCTCAGTCCGGCCTTGTGGGCTTCAATCATGGCAGGCACGATGACGTAAGGCGGCACGTTACGGATACGCATCAGGAACAATTGGATGAGCGAAATCTTTACACCCGACACCTTGGCCGAAAGCCAGAGAAAGAAAGGCACGTAGTGAAAGAATATGACCAGAAAGATGATGACACCTCCGGCCAGTATAAACGGAAGATAAGCGGGATTAATCATATAACTTAGATTTAAAAGTGAATACAAAAAGGGAGAAGGGGATTAGGCCTGCTTCACGTAAACAGTAGTTTCGTTGATACGGACAATTTCTACCGGCGTTTTTTCATCGATGAATCCGTCGGCCGATTGTACCTCGATGATGTGTCCGTTGAAGTCGGCATTACCTATCAGGGTCAGGCGGGTAACACTTATGCCTTTGTCACCTGGTTTCAGGTCCATTCCTTCAAAAGGTGAGGGGCGGTAGTCGAGCGTTTTCTTCAGCGACAGGCGGTCTACGGTCTTAGAGCGCATGAACCACCACGTCACGCCGATGATGCCCAACAGGGAAACTCCTAAGGTAATGAATCCAGCCTCCGAACCGAGCGATGTAAAAGCGGAATAGATGGCATACAGAACGCATACCGCCGACCCGATTCCCGCTATGCTGATGCCGGGAATCAGGAAGACCTCTATGGCAAAAAGTATCAATCCGCCTACGATGAGTGCAATGATAATCAGTGTTTCCATGGTTATGTGAATATATTAAGGATTCTTGAGCTTGCGGATTTCCGTGTTCCGGATGTCGAGGGTCAGACGATCTATCTCCTCGCGCAATTCCTTCACCCGTTTTTCCTGGTCCAGTATGCCGGGAGTCAGCTGGCCTTTTGTGCTCTGATTACCAGAAGCGTACTTGGCCCGTACTCTGTCAAGTGCATCAATCATCGTATCCAAATCCTTTTCCTTCTGCTGGAGCAACTGAAATTTCTTCCGTGCATCGGCCGAACGGAAATCGCCAAGGGTGTGATAGATGGCGTTATCGTCCACCACGAAACGGAAATCACCTTTTTTTTGAGTTTCATTGCCTCCGTACATCACCTGTGCCAATTGCTGTTTAGCGATACGTACCTTATCGGCATCGTTCCACGTATGGCGGATACCGTTCAACATAGCTACATTGGTCAGCAAAGCTGGGTCGGTCGTATCATAGTCGTACACCCGTTTGGAATTGTTGGGGGCAAACACGTACACGCAGACTTTTCCTTCCGGCTGATAGCGGTCGGAAGCAAACCAGCCTAAGTCGTTGAAGTCGTCGATGGCATACATGTAATCGTTGAAAGGAGAGTTGAACGGGAATCCCATGTTATCGGGTTTCAGGTAGCTTCCATCCTCTGCATCATAGCGGGTGATGAAAATATCGTATCCGCCTAAGCTGGCTTCACCTTTGGCTGCAAAATACAAGGTAATACCATCGGAGTTCATGAACGGATAGTTCAGGTCAGTATCCAGGTCTTCCAGTCCTTTGACCTTTTCAGGAACACTCCAGTCGCCACCTAATGTAGCACTGGTGTACAGCACTTTCTGGTTGGTTCCCGGCAAACGGTGGGAGAGGATTTTCTTATCCTTCATACCGTTAGTAAATTCCGTACAGTCGTTTTCTCCTGTCAGACCGATTTTTCCGGATTCTTCGTGAATTTTATAAGCTTCAAGGAAATTCGCTTTATCAACTACAAAACTATCAATAACAGCTACATTCTCTACACCTCTTATCATGCGGGAGCCCATGCGGTAATGCTCCATCAAGCCTTCCACTTCAGAAACGTCACGTTTCTTTCTTTCCAGCCAGTAGATATGTTCATCCAGATTCTCAATGGCTTCGTCGAAACGGTAGAGGTCGGCATACGCTTTACTCAGGTAAAGATAACCGTTGATTACTTTACGTTCGGCACTCTTTTCCAGATAAGGAAGTGATTCCTGCAGTTCGCCGGTCTCGTAACAGCATGCGCCGTACCAAAAATTGTAATTGGCATTCGAAGGGGACTGTTTCACCAGGCGCTTGAACACGGGTTTGGCCTTATCGAATTCTTTATTGTTGAACCATTTCTGGGCCTGGCTTAAGCTTTGGGCAGAAGTTCCTCCTGCGCAACAAAGAGCCAGCAGAGGAAGCAAATATCTTTTTTTCATCGTTTCTGTGTCTAAAAGTTTCTCAAATGTAGGAATATTCTTGGAATTATGCCATTTTCTGTTCCGCTATTTTTTATTCAGTCAGAACTTTTGTGTGTTTATTTTTGCGAATGTAGTAAATAATGTGCTATTGTCAAAGCGTACGATCCGGCTGACTTGATAAAAATCTGTAACGAGGACCTGCGGTTCGGGCGTTTTTTCGTAAATTCGTCGCCGTTTTAACAACATACGATATGGGAAAAATGACGGAAGAAGACCGCCTGATGCGCCGCATCAACCAGCGGTTTATGAAAGGAGTGATGAATTACAAGCTGATAGAGGAGGGCGACCGTATTCTGGTGGGCCTTTCGGGAGGAAAGGATTCGCTGGCCTTGTTGGAGTTGCTGGCCCAGCGTTCGCGCATCTACAAGCCTAAGTTTTCGGTGGTGGCGGCGCACGTGGTGATGAAGAACATTGCATACGAATCCGACCAGACTTACCTGCTCGAATATGCCGAAAGTTTGGGAGTGCCCTACGTGTGTTATGAAACGGAATTCGATCCGTCGACCGATACACGGAAGTCGCCATGCTTTCTCTGCTCATGGAATCGTCGTAAGGCTCTTTTCACTGTGGCCAAAGAGCAGGGATGCAACAAAATCGCTTTGGGACATCACATGGACGACATATTGGAAACCCTGCTGATGAACATGACCTTTCAGGGAGCATTCAGCACCATGCCGCCGCGCCTGGTGATGCGCAAGTTTGACATGACCATTATCCGCCCCATGTGTCTGGTACACGAAGCCGACCTAAAGGAGATGGCCGCTCTCCGTGGTTTCCGCAAGCAGGTGAAGAACTGCCCGTACGAGAAAGATTCTCACCGTTCGGATATGAAAGAGGTGCTGGCACGCCTGGAAGCCATGAATCCGGAGGCTCGCTATAGCTTGTGGGGAAGCATGAACAACATCCAGCACGATATGCTTCCGGTAGAGGAAGACGATTCACTCAAATAAATGTCAGTCGGTAGAGTGAAGAATCACCTGTTTGCCGGACATGGTGACTTTTCCTTCGGCAATCAGTTCTGACAAGGCACGGGCTAGTGACGGACGTGCCACTCCTAAAATAAAGGCTACTTCCTGCTGGTTGTGGATGCCTCCGTGCATTTTCAGGTAGTTCAGCAGGCGTGACTTCAAGCTCTGCAAGGCAAACTCGTTCAGTTTTCGGCTCAGGAACAGACTCCGATCGGATATCGTGGCAATAAAATTCCGCATCACAGCCGGCTGGGCATGCATGAACTCCTCAAAACGTGTCCGGTCCATGACAAGTACCTCACAAAGTTCCGTGGCTTCCACATTCACCGGAAAGCGATTCTCTGAAGCATAGATAAAAGCCGGTGCTAAAATATCGGGTGCCTTAATCCAGTCGATAGTGAGTTGCTTGCCCTCGGCATTCTCCATTTGTGTCCTCACGTGTCCCTTTATCAGAATAAACAAGGAACGGCACACGTCACCCTGGCGGGCAATGAATTCTCCTTCCTTATATGTGCGCAGACTGTTTGGGGCTTCACGGAGTAACTGATAAAGTGCCTCCGGGTCACAGCCTTCAAACAGGCTCATTCGGTTCAAAATTTCGGTATGCATCTTTCTTTTAACTTTTCTTTGGGTTGTGTGTCACATAGGTGACAGAAATCCCCTGCAGGATTCCTCATCTTTGCGCAAACTTAATGAAAAATCAATAATAACCCAAGAAAGAATATGGAAGGAAATATGTTTTGTTACCAGTGTCAGGAAGCGGCTAAAGGCACTGGATGTGTGTTGAGAGGAGTATGCGGAAAGAAAGATACCACTGCACGCTACATGGATTTGTTGCTCTTTGTGGTACGTGGCGTATCGGTGGCTGCCGATACCTTGCGCACGAAGGGATACGAAGTGGAAGCCGGTACGAATGAGTTTGTCACCGACGCACTTTTCTCTACAATTACCAATGCCAATTTTGACGATGAAAGTATCCTGGCTCGTGTGAGAAAGGGACTGGAACTGCGCGATCGTTTGAAGGTACGTGCCGTGGAAGCAGGTATCGTCCTACCGGAAGCGGATGAACTGACATGGAACGGTAAGGAGGAAGAATACCTGTCCAAGTCAGCTTCCGTAGGAGTGTTGAGAGAACCGAACGAGGACCTTCGCTCATTGAAAGAACTGCTGATGTACGGACTGAAAGGAATGGCAGCTTACCACGAACATGCCATGCGTCTGGGATTTGCCGACGAGGCCATTCATGCCTTTATGCAATCGGCTTTGGCGCGTATCACCACACAGACAATGGGAGCGGATGAGCTAGTGGCTCTGGTACTTGAGGCCGGGCAGCACGGAGTACAGGTAATGGCCTTGCTGGACCGTGCCAACACCACCCGCTACGGACATCCGGAACTGACAAAGGTAAACATCGGAGTAGGGAAGAATCCGGGTATCCTGATCAGCGGACACGACTTGCACGACCTGGAGGAGCTTTTGCGTCAGACTGAAGGTACGGGAGTAGACGTGTACACGCATAGTGAAATGCTCCCGGGGCATTATTATCCGGCTTTCAAGAAATACAAGCATTTTGTAGGGAACTATGGAAATGCCTGGTGGAAGCAGCGCGAAGAATTTACGGCATTCAACGGCCCGATCGTATTTACTACCAACTGTATCGTGCCGCCACTGGAAAATGCGACTTATAAGGAACGGATGTTTACGGCCAATTCGACGGGGTATCCCGGATGCAAGCATATTGCCACGGATGCCGACGGCCACAAGGATTTTTCAGAGGTCATCGCACTGGCCAAACAATGCCAGCCGCCTGTAGAGCTGGAGCAGGGAGAGATTATCGGCGGATTTGCTCATAATCAGGTAATGCAATTGGCTGACAAGGTAGTAGAAGCTGTAAAGAGCGGTGCCATTCGCAAGTTTGTGGTCATGGCCGGATGTGACGGACGCATGAAGAGCCGCGACTACTATGCCGACTTTGCTCAGGCACTTCCGAAAGATACGGTCATCCTTACGGCCGGTTGCGCGAAGTACCGTTACAACAAGCTTCCGTTAGGCGATATTCAAGGAATTCCCCGTGTGCTTGATGCCGGACAATGTAACGACAGCTACTCACTGGCCGTCATTGCCCTGAAGCTGAAGGAAGTCTTCCAGTTGAACGACATCAACGAACTCCCCATCATGTACAACATTGCCTGGTACGAACAAAAGGCGGTCATCGTCCTGCTGGCCCTCTTGAGCCTGGGCGTGAAGCATATCCACCTGGGTCCTACGCTTCCGGCCTTCCTTTCGCCCAACGTAGCCAAAGTGCTGGTAGAACAGTTCGGCATCGGAGGCATTACTACCCCCGAAGCGGACATGAAACTGTTCGGTATAGGATGACGGCTTAATACGATTTCTCGTTAGCCAGGTTCCAGGCATTGAGGAAAGAAGCCTTGGTAATTTCCACCACCTTCTCCCAGTTCAGCTTGTCGGCATGGTCAGAAGGCTGGTGGTAATCCGGATGTCCGTCAGTGTGATACCAGATGATGGGAATGTCGTGTACAGCAAACGAAGCATTGTCGCTTCCTCCCACCGGACGGTCCCACGGGCGGTAATCCGGTTGCAGTTTCAACCCATAACGGGCAATGTCATCCTTGAGCCACTGACCCAGTGCCGGATGTGCTTCCGTATAGAAGTACACCACGTGCTCAGGTTGTTCCGGCCGATTGTTCCGGCCAATCATATCGAAATTCAGATAACCTTTGATATCCTTTACAAAATCGCAGTGCTGCATGAAATACTTAGAGCCTAAAAGTCCTTTCTCTTCTCCATCCCAAAATGCGATGATGACGTTGCGCAGGGGCTTTTTGCCACTGGTCTGAAAAGCACGGGCAATCTGCATCACGGCCGATACACCCGACGCATTGTCGTCGGCTCCGTTGTAGATTTTGTCACCTGCCAGTGTTTCATCAATACCCAGATGATCGAAATGCGCGCCTACCACTACGTACTCATTGGTCCGTTCTCCCGGAATCATACCTAACACATTAGCCATGCGGAGCGAGCGGTGCGTACCCTGCTTCAACTGGGCAATGGAATCAGGGTGTACCTGCCAACGGCCTTTCTGCTGCCGTTCCTTGGCACAGGCTTCAAAAGGCTGGTAATATGAATCATCATACAGAGGAGCGATGCCAGCTTCTTGAAGACAGGAAACCAGGTAGCGGGCTGCCACGCGCGAGCCAATCATGCCGGCTTCACGTCCTTGCAGCGCATCATCGGCCAGAAAGCCTACAATGGCCTCGGCAGAAGGGCGATTGATACTCTTCAGACCTTTTTCTACGGCGGTCTGTGCCTGAAGGAAAGATGTACTGCATGAGCCTATCGCCCACATCAGTAGGAGAGAAGTGACTGTCTTTTTCATAATGAGAGCAAAAATAGGCAGAACTTCTGAATTTCACAAACGCTTTCGAACAATCTTATTATTTATCTAGAAATACCCGGCGTGTTGTTTCAATAATGAAATCCTTCTTAGTTATTTAAGTCACTGCTTAATAAGAAACGCTTTATTGGAATGATTTCGTCAAGGATCCTTCCGTTTACCGATGACAATTTTACAAGCATCGTAAAACTGCCATCTGTTTCTTTTACAATTGATTGATATTCTATATATACATCATTGAAGTAGAGTGGCTTGTTTTCATTATTGTATAATGAATGGTCGGAATCGGAATAAAGCAGTCGGGTGTTATTAATAAGAAAATGAAGATTGCTTATATTGTTTTTGAACGTATTCCTTATTAATTCATCCAGATTTGCGTTTCTTTTGAGTCTTTCTTGAATAAAATCGGAGTATTCTCCTCCGGTGATTATCAATTCATTCTTCAAATTATTCAAATCCCTGAATCCACTGATTACCATATCAAATTGGGCAAGTTCCTGATGGTTGGAGCTTAGCAGTTTGGCAGTATAATTAATACCTTGACTAAAAGCCGAAGCTGATTGGTATTGAACCAGAAAGCCTGTCCGTGCAATTAACAATTTGCTGAACAAATATCCTCCATCACCTATTTCTTCCAAATAATGCAATATACCACTTTGATAATACTTCCTTGCTTCTGACTGGTTGACAGTAACAAAAGTCTTATAATATTCGTTACAATCAAAAGGTATATACAGTTCCGGGCTAATATCATTCTTATATTTTACCTTGAGGCATAATTTCTTATCCCGATAATCATATCTTATATCAGTGAGCAAAGTGTTTTGCATGTCATCCTGGGTATATGCATATGGTATTCCGTCGTTATTTGAAGAACTGATAGTTATAAAGTCCTTGAGTTGAAGCGCAAACTCATCGGAATTATTTTCCCGATAGAATGTGTCAAAGTTTGATTCATAAATATTTTTGTCATGAGCGATTTGTATACTTGCTCTTTTTGTCATGTTGTAGTCAGTCGGCTTGTTAACAGGTTCTTCTTTCTTCTCCAGGGCGAACCCGGCAAAATCAAGTGTTTCCTCAAAATCTTTCTGGCCATTTACATTACCTGTAACCAACAAGGTAAAAGTGCCTGACTGGGTATCCTGCTGCTGGACTATAATTTTATCGATAAAAATCGATTTCCCATTGATGTGTTTTTCTCCGTTAAACTGTTCCAAATCGGCCAGCACAACTGTCACAGTTTGATTTGTATCGAAGATAAAAATACTTTTGAGTTCTTCCTTTGTGATAGTATGGCTTGCCGTCTGAGCGTCTTCACTGTTCCCGCTCTCATTTTCGCTCTCATTCCTTTTATCATCACTCTCATTTTTTTCATCTTCATTCTTATTCCTTTCATCTGGAGTTTCTATTTTAAATCCTTTAAAATTCAGTATCTCTTGAAATGGTGTGTAATTTACCGTACCTGTCACAGTTAAGCTGAATCGACCTTGTGATGCATCAATGTTATCTGGTATGCAGTTGCTGACAACTATGGTTTTCCGGTTTACATGATACTGTTTTTCTGTGCTAAAAGAATTGAGTAACTGTAAATTCTCATATACATCTTTTTGTGTGTCAAAACTAAATAGCGAATATAATTCATCTGGGGTAACCGTGGTGAATTCATCTTCTATGTTTCTGTGACATGCAATCAAAATAACGGTTAAAACGCAAAAATAGGAAATTTGTTTTGAGATTTTCATACTGATATTAATTCATATAAAAGTGATTATTCTCTGAAGTGAGGTAAATAAATCGAACAAGAGTTTCAATCTTAAATAATCTACAATTTAGAGTTGTAAATTGTTTAAATCACATCACTCGTTTTTATATGCTTTAACATCTTGCCTTGAAATCTATTATCAGAGATCTGAAAATGAAAAGTCATCGGCCTTTTGAGGAAATAAGTAGCCGTTGACGATGGACGCTTACATCTTCTGCCTATACATCCTTAGCCTGACGGAAAGAATTGTGGAAAGTGCTTTCAGGTATTGCATATTTACGCAGCCAAATCACCATTTCCGAAATGACGATTTCGGAAGTGTAAAAATAGCAAGTAGAACTAAGTTGTCTTTTTGAGGGGAAGCGGCCTCTATTTAATGCCGATAAAATCACTTAGCGGACGAATCTTTGCTTTGTAAGTAAAAGAGCCTTCCTTCAGGTTTGGCTGATGTATAATTTTTATCGGATTCTTAGAATTGAAAAAAAGTACAACATAATATGGAGCATGTGTAGGTGAAAAGCCATATTGACGCAATGTATCAGCTGTCCAAATTTGAAATGTTCCTCTGTTTTTTAATTTAAAAAGCTGACAATCTTTTCCATTGGTATGAAGCAAAACGTATTGCATGCGTTCAAATCCAGGGGTGACAAGCAATGAACCTTTAGAATCGCCCGCACGAAGGTAACAAATTCCTTTTTCTATCATTTTTTGCTTCAGTTCCTTTCGTGCATGGTTTATCATTACCATAATTTCTTCCGGGTTTTCTGCCATTTTCTTTAGAAATTTGTCAGCAGTTAATGGAGAATTAATTTCTTCCTTACGGCGTATGCCTAATTTCAAAAAATCTTTATTTTGTTCTATACCAATGAATTTACGATTAAGCAGATTTGCCGCAATCCCCGTTGTACAACTACCGGCAAAAGGATCAAGTATGGTATCTCCTTCACGGGTGGAAGACAAAATGATACGATAAAGAAGGCGAAGAGGCTTTTGTGTAGGATGTGCACCACATTGCATTTCCCAAGAAGCAACAAACGGTATTTTCCATACATCTGACATACGAGTTCCCCCGTTTAACATCTCCATCAAATTACAATTAAAATAGTGAGGAATATGCTTATGCTTTCTTGCCCACACAATATATTCAGTCGTAAAATTAAAATAGTTTCGAGAAAGTGTGGGCCTTGCATCGGATTTTTGCCATACTATTATATTAAGAATTTTATAACCAAGTTCGACCATGCAAGATGCTACGGAGAATATATTATGATAGGTACCACATACCCATATAGTTCCGTCATCTTTTAAGACTTTGCGATATGCAGATAGCCATTTGTAGTTAAAGGCTTTTATTGCTTCGAAATCTCGCTCTCTATCCCATTCTCCTTTTTCAAAATTTTTCCATATTCCATTTATTTGTAATGAACATCCTTTAGAAAGAAAATAGGGAGGATTTGCAAAAATCATATCCACTTTGTGGTTAATCTGATTTATTTGCTCTAGGTTATCACCATGGAGTAAAATAAAATCCTTATATTCTTCTGTTAGATTCTTATTCATCATACGGCAAAATTTAGTTCCTGTTGTGCATTTTCTATTTGAACTTCAGCATGCTCTTGAAGTTCAAAATTAAAAACTAATGCTTCAACTATGGCATGGCGGTTTTCCAAACGTCCTCCTCCGTGGTAAAAGTGATCTTTTGTTTCCACATTAAAATGATTCCAGAATCTGTTAATCATTTCATTATTTCTATATTCATTATGATGCCATGTTGAAAGAATAAAATGTGCTGGAGTATGCAATAAAGCATCAAAAAGCGCTTCTTCATCCTTCTGCGTCCATCCGTTATAATAATCTACATATCTGCCATAATAAGGAGGGTCACAATAAATAAAATCACCGGCCTGCGCTCTTTGGATTGTATCTAAGAATGAAACATTATCAAATTCCCAGTTATATTTGTGAATTTCCTGCTGAACTTTTTCTACTTGGTTACAGATTTTTGTGATGTATGCCGGTAAAAAGCGATTAGGTTTCTTACAAAAAGGTATGTTCCATTCTCCACGGCGGTTAAAGCGCATCATACCATTGAAGCCTGCACGTGACAAAAAAATAAAATCAAATGGGCTGTGTTCCTGATTAAAACGATTTTTTACTTCACGATAATAAGCATATCCGCTATCTTCTGCTGTCAAAAGTAATTGGCCTTCTCTTTCTAAATAAGTACGCATATTTTGAGGGGTAATCTCTCCATTCATTATTTCATTATAGAAATTGATAATATGAGGATTAGTATCACCCACTATGCGGTTTCCTCCAACCGGAGAATTAAAGCCGACAACTCCTGTTCCAAAAAATGGTTCTACCCAATTTGCATTTTGAATATCCAATCCTGATTGAAAAATCAAATCTTTTATCCAAGGAACCAGTTTGGTTTTAATACCTTAGTGATTTTATAGGTGGGATTATTACTGACATATTTATAATTTTGATAGCTTATTAGCCTGTGATTCAAGATACTCCTTGTATGTTTTAAGATTGTTATAATGTGGAAATCCAATGCCAGCCTTTTGCGCATCGTCTTTGTTAAAATAGCCCATCCAGTAATCATCAAATACATCTTCACCTAGTTGCGCAAATGGTCCTTCACCTTTTATCAGCTTTTCGATATTTGTTATACCACCAATATTACGGGTATTTCCACTTCCTGGAATATCATTTGCAATTTTCCATTTAGGCTGAACGAAAAAAATGAAATTTTCAATCACTGAATGAATCATTTTCAATTCATCAATTCCAAAGACTTCACGCTCATTAATTTTGGTATCATTTTGTTTATAAAGCATGCCTAATACAGTGTGAGAAGAATATGAATTATATGGATAATCCGTACTCATTTTTTTTGTCACGATTTCTAAAATATCCCCAATATGACCCTAACGTCAGGCCATTTACTGACTCAGAAGTGTAGTAACTTGATTTAAAATCAACAGCAAACAAATGCCCATCACTATCTTCGAAAGTTAAGTCAGGATAATAATTTTGTTTTGAAGGCAACTTTAATTTTAATCCATTCTTGTTTGCAAACGTAAGCATTCTATTTTCCGCCATGACAATTTTATCGGCTGTTTTTCAGCCGATAA
>OGUC01001020.1_pt1 | contig 11887 bp, 9 predicted proteins | sample 1573701 | NCBI WGS metagenome assembly OGUC01 (sample SAMEA2582017, study PRJEB24529) | metagenome | biome: Human gut stool | place: China | collected 2011
TGTAACTTATTATTTCATCAAAATTTAAAATTTAATTGCAACATATGGTGTATTTATCTTAAGGGGTGATTTTAATGAAAGAATTTAAATATGTACTTAGTGGTATAATTCTTATTTTTATAATTTTCAATATTGATACTTATAGTTCCTTTACTGAAATAGAAATATCAACACTGATTTTAGTAATTACAATCTGTAGTTGTACAGGTATTATAGTTAATAAACTAAATGAAATAAATAAAAAGTAATTTCTGAAAAATTTTAAATATATTTTATTTTAATACAATATATGGTATTATAGGGAGGAATGGGGGGATTTTATGTCTAAATTTAAAAATTTAACTGCTAGATTGTTAACAACTTTCTTTATATTTTCGTTAACATCTATTAATGTTCAGGCTACATCAACACAGCCTAACAAAGAGAATATAAAAAATGAAAAAGAGGTTATTGATATAACAAATGACCCTAATTATGTTGTTAGTAAAGGAGATGTATCACTAGAGAATATTGAATTAAGTGTAAATGAGAATGAATTAGTGATAAATTCCAAAAAAAGGGATGCTGAAACAATTAATGATTTACAAAAATTGAAAAGTTTAATTGAGAAGCATGATGGTTTAGAAGACGATTTAATAAATAATATTAAAGAAAATCATAACATTATAAGTATAGGCTATTCTGAGGCTTTACTTAAATTAAATGATAAAAATGAAATTGTACCAGTAACAAAACAAGAATTATTATCAAAATCATCTCTGGGAGAACCACAAAAATATGGAAAACTTACGCTTTATACATTTGTAGATTCAGCTGTAAGTGGAAATCAAAGATTTACTGTAGGTTATTCTGATGCGAAATGGTCAGGATTTGATGGATTCAATGTAGAAACAGCTCCATATGTAGGAGAAGATTTCATTTCAATAACAATTCCATCAAGATATACAATATTAAATAACTATTTTTGGGGTTCCTATGCAACTTCTGGGATAGGAAATCCTACTGGAAGATTGACGGAAGTGTCTCAAAATTCGCTTATATATGCATTTGATGAATTAACAAAATTACCTGGAATTAATGCTACTACATATACAAATTCGATTAGGATTGCTGCTAGAGCTAGCACAAATAATTTAACACCAACTACAGAAATGTATAGCAGTCAATATATTCACACGTACTCTAAATTAAACTTATCTCCAAGCATATCAAGTGGAGGAAGTATTGATTGGGGAATAGGAAGTTCTGATGAAGCATGGAAATTATCAAGCTATTGTACAACAAACTTTTAAAAGAAAAAAAATTACACTACTTAATTTTTATTAAGTAGTGTAATTTTTTTTTCTTTTAAAGTTGATAATGAAAGATATAAGTGTCAAGGGGATCAGTCCCCTTATGGGTAGAGGATAAAACCCTCCTAAGTTTGGACAAAGTCCAATTATTATAAATGTGCTAAATGTATATTTATAATAATAGATATAGAGTAAATTTATATATAAAAATGGATAAACTAAGTAATATCAATACTTAGGCTTGAAGAGAATGAAGCCCATAACCCCAATACCTCCTTCCTAAACATCCTTTTCTATGTACCCCCTTGTGGGGTCAGCCCCTTGTTAGAAAAAAAAATAAGCGAATGAATTACTCTTTAATAATCGCAGGGGGTATGGGGGTGTCGCTCCCCATAGAAGCGTTAGCGTGCCTTTGTAAGTTCTATGAAATGAAGTGAACTATCCCTTTGGGATAACCCTTTATATTAATATAGAAAAGAGTAATTTTAGGTATATTTACCTCTTAGGTTTGATTTTATCTAGGTTTTTAATGATTTTATCTGTACTGAAATTTCAATACATTTGTACTGAAATTTCAGTACATCAACATTTTACTTTTTTTACTTTTTATTGAAAATAACAAAAATTTGTTCTGTTTATTTTTGAACACTTGTATTGTTTTATTATTATATTCCGTGTTATAATTTGATTATATTAAACGAGATAAGGGAGATAGGACAATGCCAAAGGTTAAAAAGGAAGATAATGTCTTATATGCTGGTGCTGATGAATGGGTTAATACAAGAACTGGTCAAGTAATAACTGCAAATCAAATAATTAAGAAAACGGATAGAAATGGATTTATGATTACATATCTATCATCAATAATTAACTTGATAGAAACTTTAGGTAATAGAAAAATGCAAGTTGTTAAATACATACTAGAAAATATGGACAAGTCCACTAATACACTAGTAATAACTAATAGGGAATTAGCAGAAAAATCAAAGGTTTCTTTAGATACAGTTTCTAAAACTATTGCCACACTAAAAAAGGCTAAGATAATTACTACTAGAACAGGAGCAATTATGATAACTCCAGAATTAATTCACAAAGGAAACAAATCAAAGGAGCAATATCTATTAACTAAGTTCCAAGAATTTGATGAATAAAAAATAGAGTTAGGATCATTTCATAACTCTATTTTTTTATGTTGCAAAATTACTTGATATAGAGTTATTTACAGTTATGAAAATTATAGCGGAACAAAGAATAAAACCCCGGATGCCGGTAACATAACCTGTATTTCCATGAAAAACGGAAAAAAACGGTTATCTTTACGGGCAAAATATAGGGTTCTTTGCATGGTGAACGGTAAAACCGCAGGTGGTCAAGCGTTATTTTGCCGGATTATCCGGGGCTAAAAAAGGCAACGGATAAGTAGCAAATCTTTCTCTTAACCTTTCATTATCCTGCATTTTAGCGATTTGGAAAGGTATAGAAGAATTTGGCTTAACTCTCCTCAATACCAAACACTTACTTTATTTATCCAAATTTTGCCGTTTTTTTGCGAGTTCTTGTTATATTTGCACAGATAGGATGATTGAAGTATGAAAATTGAAGCGATTGTAAAATATATTGTAGTGAGCTTCTTACTGTTTGCAAACTTGAGTTGTAAAGAAAATAAAGACGAAACACTTATAGCAAAAGTAACTGACCTGACAGAAGAAGAAGAGGTTATATCGGATATAGAGTATGATGGTGACGGCAGAATAATACATTATGGTGATACTCCGATAGTGTATGCGGGCGATAAGGTAACCATAGGAAAAATGGATTGCCTTCATTCGGGAAATAAGCTTTGCTCGGTAACTTTTAAAATGGCTAAAGGCAAGGCGATAGAAAGTCGTACACGTTGTTTGTTGAAAAGAGGTTCGGAAACATGGGACGTTTTTAAGACTTCGACTTATGAATACGGAGCTGATACATTGTGTATCAAGTCGGACTATTTTGGAGTGGAAGGAAATGATTTCTTAAAACGCGTCTGTACGAAATATATATTTGGTGATGATGGAAAACTGATGGAATCCATTACCTCACATCATGAATTAAATGACAGTACTTATGTGTGTCATAGTTATTATAATTATGATAATCATATTAATTATCGGGCAAATTTGAATATACAGGCTTATGTAATGGATAGTGATGGCTTGGATGGCTTTTTCTATTTTTTACTAAACTTGGGAGATTTCAGGGTAGATACAGTTTTGCCCAATGATATCGGACGTTGTGTAAATCATGGTGCTGAGACTTATAACGTGCATGCTAACTATAGATTGGATGATGAATCTCCGATAAAGATAGAAGTCCTGTATAATTATACAAAACTTCTGTCTCGTATCGAATTGTCTTATAAGTCATTAAAGTAGTTCATCCAATAGGATATAGATATCTTCTTCCGAAAATCCTTTTTCAATAAGGTATTTTTTGTCTTCCAAATAGAAGGTAAGGAACATGTTACGGTCTTCGCACATACTCTGTGCTTTTTGATAATAGTTGATAGCCGTTTCGATATTTCCTAATGTATAGTATAAATGTCCTGCATTCATCCAGTCTTGCATTTTGGGCTTGGTAGCCTGAAGCAGTAGATCATAATATTTACGTGCTTCTTCATATTTGCCGATAACAAATGAACACCAGCCGATAGCACGGCGTGCATTATTGGGATTTTTTTCCAGGTATTCCACTTTAAAGAAGTACCCCAAAGCCTCTTCGTATCTTTTCAAGGCTACCAGACATTGACCAATCTGTAAGGACAGGTTTAAATTGTCGGGCTGAACAATTTCTACTTTTTTGAAGTATTGCAATGCCTGTTCAGGCATGCCCAGCTTATGGTAACACAAGGCCAGATGACGGTTAGTCCATAAGGCATCCGGGGCAATGATATCAGCTTGTTTATAATAACTCAACGCTTTATCGTAATTTCCCAATTTCTGGAGGGAATAACCGGCTTTCTGCCATAACTCGGAGTTGGTTTTATTCTCTTCAAGCAGGATGCTGTATAGCTGGAATGCTTCCTCCATATAATCTTTTTGGAAGAAATAATCTGCCAACTTTTTCAGTTCTTCAGGTTGGGTTATTGCTTTTTTAAGGCTGTTATATTTCCACAGTTCAAAGCGGCTTTCGAAGATGTCTTTTTCTTCGGAACGGCGAGACCATAATTTGAAGAAGCGATATAAATCATGAATATACTGGCGACTGATATTCTCTTTTTTCAAGGTGGACTTCGTCATCTTTGTTATCTGTTCCAGCTGTTCTTGCGATACAGAGCTTTGCTCGTTCATCTGATGTATCATCAGCTCTCTTTGTGATTCAGGCATTTGTATCAAGCTGAAACAGAAAGAATATTTATCTGAATTGCAGAAGGAATCGCTATTGAGTATAATGTCCAATAAGGACATTCTCTTTTCTTCATTATCTCCAAATATGGTAACAATATCGGGAAATTGGCGGTCGAAAGGATAGAACCAATGTGACATTTGGCGGAAAAAAGGGAACTGCTTTAGTTGAGAGAATGTGCTCATATAAACATCAGCTCCCTCCATTTGCAATTCGCCCATTTCACGTAATTTGTCAGTAATGCCCGATTTGTCAATCCAGTTTTCCCATTCCGGGTTAAGATCATCGGAGTCTTCTGTTTCATCGAACCCGATTTTGTTGGCGTTCCCAATGCGCGGATTTCTCATCATTTCGGGAATGATTTCTTCCCGCATCTTCCTGTCTATTTTCTGTGTCTCGCGTGAAAGCTGCAATTGAATCTGTATGGTATGCAGGTTCTTAATAAAATCAGCATCTTCATTGAGTAGTGAGAGCTTTGCACGTGCTTCGGGATACATCATGATACGATGTTCATGGAAAAGTGCAGTTATCACTATACCTACGATAGCACGTTGGTTCACCATAGGATCAGGGTGATTATACGCTTCGAGGAGCAGCATATATTTTCGTATATCAAAAATTCTGGATTGGCTCATCGTGACGGCACTGATGAAGACGCAAAGATCATTGACCGGTACCAGAAGTGAATTGAGCAGTGTCTGGGCTTCCTGTGCTTCGGCTTCCGTCCAATATAAAGAAACCCAGGTTCTTTCGAATAACTCGTTGAGTGCTTTTTCATGACGTTCGCGTATTCCTGCCAATTCTGATTTACAGCGATTGGCATCACTGTAAATCAGAGGAGCTGTCGCTGCATCTTCCGTATAGGCTTCCAATTGCATTTGCAGCTCGGAAAGAGTATGCGGTTTAGCGTGCTCATAAGTGCGTATCAAATCATAATATAAAGCAAAAGAAGATGTACTGTTTTTCATGATATGTGTCCGTTCTGCCATTTCGTAAGCCGATCGGAATATTTTATTATACATATCCTTTTGTTTGGGATCTTTTATGCCCTTTGCGTTGTATTGCAACATCAGATCGTATGTCGTTTGCAGTGTTTCTACGTCAGTACGCAGCTGCCAGCTGGAACATTGGCTGGCCATGGCATGGATTTGTACCAATGCTTCTTTCAAACGATGATTTTCGAGTAAATTGAAAACGTATTCTATTTCATTATGCATATTAGCCATAAGTTATATTTCTATTTATGTGTAAAACAACCGGAAGCCCTTTTAAGTTCTCATTTCAGCCAAGTGGCACGTTTCCATATGTATTCCATCGGTCCGTGTGAATGATGGCTCATCCACCAGCGGCAGAATGTAAACTGCAAGATGAAGAATGCGATACCTGCCAGGCAACTGACAGTGATGCCACATTGGTTGTGAAGAGCAAATCCCCAGTTATAGTATAACATAGAACCTACTATGCTTTGAGTAATATAGTTGGTAAGACTCATCTTTCCGTATGGAGTGATTTTCATTAAAAGATAATGCATATTTGTATTATAGAATGCAAAGATAACTCCCGAAACCAATACCAACATGAATGAGAAGTTAGAAAGCGAGGTGATGATAAGTGATAAAGGGGTCAATATTGATTTATTGACAATGAATGCCGGCAACATATTGCCTAATCCGTATAAAGGAAAGAATGCGATAAGTGCACCGGCAAGTATTTTATTCCATACCTTCAAGTTCTCTTTTTGGAATAGTCCGCGTCGTCCGATTAACATACCCAACAAAAACAAAGCTGCCGTTTGGAATACACGTCCGTGATCCCATGCCCAGGCAAGACTGGCTATTTGTCCTTCCCATAAATTCACCCGGACTGTTTCCAAAAACGAACCATGACTTTGTACGGCAAAGGTGGCATCCCAAAAGCTGCGGGTGGGAATGGCCGGAGTAATGAAAGACGGGTCCAGGCAGGCACGTATTACATAGTAAAGTGGCAAAGGCTGTATCAATAGCACGCAAGCGAGAAGGAATACCCATTTGTCTTTCAGACGGCAGGTGAGGGGCAGGATAAAACCTACCAGTGAATAAAGTACCAGCACTTCCGCGGTGAAGAAGCTGGCATTGATATTGCCTATTAAGAATAACAGGATGAGCCGCCAGCAGAAACGTAATCGGAAATCGTTGCCGCGCATGCGCTGATTATCGTTCTGAATAAAAAAACTAAAGCCGAAGAGAAGGGCAAATACAGCATATGCCTTTCCGCCGAACATGAAGAATAATCCATTCCAGATTGCTTTGTCCGTAAAGTTGAGCCAGTCACTCTGCGTGGTTGTATCTGGAAATGAATAGAAATTAAAATGCTCAATGGAGTGCAGAATGATGATTCCCATTACTGCCAATCCGCGTAGCACATCGGCTACATCTACACGTGCGTGTCCTTTAATTGTGCTTATTACTTTTGTTTCCATGATTTAAACATTGAGTCACAAAAGTAAGTAAAATCTTAAATAGTTGGCTATAATTAGAGGAAGTAATAAGAAAATTCTCTAATTTTGTTCCCATCTTAAACGAAGATATGGACATTTCGGAATTACAACGTATATATGCCGGACACCCGAATACTGCGGGATTGGCTGCGTTATTGGAAGATTCCTCGGTGAGGACTATTTTCCTGGGAGGCTTACATGCTTCAGCGACACCTTTATTTATTTCCTCCTTTATCAGAGAAAATAAACAGACGTTTGTTTTTATATTGGGAGATCAGGAAGAGGCAGGTTATTTTTATCATGACTTGACGCAAGTAAATGGAGAAGAGAATATTTTATTCTTTCCTTCTTCATATCGTCGTGCCATCAAATACGGGCAAAAGGATGCGGCAAATGAGATTCTTCGCACGGAAGTATTGAGCCGTTTGCAGAAAGGTGATACTTTGTGTGTTGTAACCTATCCCGATGCTCTTGCCGAAAAGGTTGTTTCACAAGAAGAACTGACTGATAAAACATTGAAGCTGAGTGTAGGTGAACATGTGGATACTGAGTTTATTGCAGAAGTGCTTACCGGCTATGGGTTTGAGCATGTGGATTATGTGTATGAGCCGGGGCAATATGCAGTAAGAGGAAGCATTATCGATGTTTTTTCTTTTGCTTCTGAATATCCTTATCGCATCGATTTCTTTGGTGACGAGGTGGACAGTATCCGCACTTTTGAAGTGGAGAATCAGCTCTCGAAGGAAAAGAAGCAAAGCATAGCCATTGTGCCGGAACTGACAAAGGCGACGGACAGGAACGGTGTTTCTTTTTTTGAGTTTATACCAAAGGATACCGTATTGGCAATGAAGGATTTCCTGTGGGTACGCGAAAGAATACAATCCGTCAGAGATGAGGCGCTCTCTCCACAGGCTTTGGCTGCTTATGAAGGGGAGAAGACAGAATTGATGAGTTTGGAGACAAAGTTGATTGATGGTTCAGAGTTTGCAGTTCGTGCGTTAGAGTTCAAAAGAATAGAATTTGGGAATAAGCCTACGGGTACTCCGCAGGCCACTTTGCCCTTTGATACAAGTGCGCAACCGATTTTTCACAAGAACTTTGATTTGGTAAGCAGTACGTTTACCGATTATCTGGAACATGGCTATACATTATATATATGTACGGACAGTGAAAAACAGGCTAAGCGGTTGAAAGATATTTTTGAGGAGCGGGGAGATAAAATAGCATTCACTCCGGTCAATAAGACATTGCACGAAGGATTTAGCGATAATACTCTTCGGAGCTGTTTTTTTACCGACCATCAGATATTCGACCGCTTTCATAAATATAACCTTCGGAGTGACAAGGCCCGTAGCGGCAAAGTGGCACTGACATTAAAAGAGTTGAGCCAATTTGAACCGGGAGATTATGTTGTGCACATTGACCATGGAGTAGGGAAGTTTGCCGGGCTGGTGCGTATCCCCAACGGCGATACCACGCAAGAGGTTATCAAGTTGGTTTATCAAAATGAGGATGTCGTCTTTGTGTCTATTCATTCCTTGCACAAGATTTCCAAGTATAAAGGGAAGGAAGGAGAAACTCCGCGCCTCAATAAACTGGGTACCGGTGCTTGGGAGAAAATGAAGGAACGCACCAAGACCAAGATTAAAGATATTGCCCGTGATTTGATTAAGTTATACTCTCAGCGAAAGCAGGAGAAGGGTTTCAGCTATACTCCCGACAGCTTTTTGCAGCATGAGCTGGAGGCCAGCTTTATTTATGAGGATACTCCTGACCAGCTGAAGACAACTCAGGATGTAAAGGCTGATATGGAAAGCGAACGTCCGATGGACCGTCTGGTGTGCGGGGATGTTGGTTTTGGAAAAACGGAAATAGCAGTGCGTGCTGCTTTTAAGGCTGTGACGGACAACAAACAAGTGGCGGTACTTGTACCGACTACCGTATTGGCTTATCAGCACTTTCAGACTTTCCGTGAACGATTGAAGGATTTTCCGTGTAAAGTGGATTATCTGAGTCGGGCTCGTAGTGCCAAAGACAGTTCCCGCATCGTGAAAGAATTGGGAGAAGGCAAGATTAATATTCTGATTGGTACGCATAAAATTATTGGCAAAAGCATTAAGTTCAAGGATTTGGGGCTACTGATTATAGATGAGGAGCAGAAGTTCGGAGTCAGCGTAAAAGAGAAACTTCGCCAGATAAAAGTCAATGTTGATACTCTGACCATGACGGCTACCCCTATTCCGCGTACTTTACAGTTTTCACTGATGGGTGCGCGCGATCTTTCTGTGATACAGACTCCTCCCCCCAATCGCTACCCCATCCAGACCGAGGTGCATACATTCAATGAAGAAATTATCACTGAGGCTATCAACTTCGAGATGAGTCGTAACGGTCAGGTATTTTTTGTAAACAATAGGATACAGAACCTGGTGGAGCTGGAAGCAATGATTAAACGAAACATCCCGGACTGCCGTGTTTGCATCGGTCATGGACAGATGGAGCCGGAAAAACTTGAGAAGATTATTTTCGATTTTGTGAACTATGATTATGATGTGCTGCTGGCGACTACCATTATCGAAAGTGGAATTGATATCCCCAATGCCAATACCATTATCATCAATCAGGCGCAGAATTTCGGATTGAGCGATTTGCATCAGATGCGTGGACGTGTGGGACGTAGCAATAAGAAAGCATTTTGCTATTTATTGGCTCCTCCACTCACTTCGTTGACTCCCGAAGCCAAACGTCGTCTGCAGGCCATAGAGAATTGGGTAGTGGAATCCACATTGCCATGCAGGATCTTGATATCCGTGGAGCAGGTAATATGTTGGGTGCCGAACAAAGTGGTTTCATTGCCGATTTGGGATACGAAACTTATCAGAAGATTTTGGCTGAGGCTGTGAAAGAGCTGAAAGAGGATGAATTTGCAGACCTTTATGCTGAAGAGCTGCAAGCGGCAGGTGAGGAAAAAATAAGTGGTGAAAACTTTGTGGATGAGTGTCAGGTGGAAAGTGATTTGGAATTATTGTTTCCCAATGAATACATTCCCAGCAGCAGCGAACGTATGTTGCTTTATCGTGAGTTGGATGGCTTGGAGCTGGATAAAGATGTGTTGGCATTCAAATCCCGTTTGGAAGACCGTTTCGGGAAAGTTCCGCGCGAAGGTCAGGAACTGCTTCGCATTGTTCCCTTGCGCCGGATGGCAAAACGCTTGGGTGCAGAGAAAGTTTTCCTGAAAGCCGGACGAATGACGCTGTTCTTTGTGAGTAATCCTGACAGTCCTTACTATCAGAGTGCAGCCTTTGGAAAAGTGATTGATTACATGGGAAAGAATCCCCGTTATTGCAATCTTCGTGAGCAGAATGGTAAACGCAGTATGGTGATAAAGAACGTGGAAACAGTAGAAACAGCGGTCGGCATCTTGCAGGAAATAGTAAGCCTGTAATATCGTTTTTCATCGGTATCTTTGGCTTTTCCGAATATTCTCTTTATCTTGCCGATTATTAACGTTGTAAATCATACCTTTAATATGCGGCAGCTCTTTATACTGTTCAGCTTGTGCTTTAGTCTTTCGCTTACTGCGCAAGAGAAAATAACCTTGTTGTTTGTGGGAGACCTGATGCAGCATCAGGCACAAATAGAGGCTGCCCGTGTAGGGACATCCTATGATTATTCGTCTTGTTTCAAGCATGTAAAAGATGAGATAAGTGCGGCAGACTTGGCTGTTGCCAATCTGGAAGTGACATTGGGTGGCAAGCCCTATAGCGGTTATCCGGCGTTTAGTGCTCCCGATGAATATTTGTATGCTGTTAAAGAGGCCGGTTTTGATGTGTTGCTTACAGCGAATAATCATTGTCTTGACCGAAGGAAAAAAGGATTGGAACGCACCATTCTGATGCTGGACTCCTTGCATATTCCACATGCGGGCACTTATGTAAATAAGGGCAAACGGGATGAGGGCTATCCCTTGTTGATAGAAAAGAATCATTTTCGTATTGTTCTGCTCAATTATACTTATGGAACAAACGGCATTGAAGTCACTCCGCCCAATGTGGTGAACTACATTGACCGGGAACAAATTAAGAAAGATATTCTTAAGGCGCGCCGCATGATGCCCGATGTCATTATAGCGTGTATGCATTGGGGGATAGAATATCGTTCGTTGCCTGAGCGTTCGGAACGGGACTTGGCAGATTGGATGATAACTCAGGGGGTAGATCATGTGATAGGTTCTCATCCCCATGTACTTCAACCCATGGAGGTCATACAAGATAAGCATACTCCTGCCAAACATGTCGTTGTGTATTCATTGGGTAATTTTATATCAAACATGTCGAAAGAAGATACGGATGGGGGAGCTATGGTGAAATTGGAATTGCAGCGTATTTTTAGAATAACTCGTTTGATTAACTGTGAATATTCTCTAGTTTGGACTTCACGTCCCAATTTAAGTGGAAAAAAAGGATTTGAGCTTTATCCGGCTTCTTTCCTTGATAAACCGATTAAAAATGAGGAGGTTAGTGCGATGAAACGTTTTCTTATGAGAGCTAGAATTTTGTTTGATACATACAATAGAGGAATAAAAGAATATTTTTTTGAATAATTTTTCGGCAAAAAGTTTGCAGATATAAAAAAAAGCCTTACCTTTGCATCGCTTTTGAAAGGAAAGCCAATACGGTGGCTGTAGTTCAGTTGGTTAGAGCGTCAGATTGTGGTTCTGAATGTCGTGGGTTCGAGT
>OGUC01001022.1_pt1 | contig 11855 bp, 7 predicted proteins | sample 1573701 | NCBI WGS metagenome assembly OGUC01 (sample SAMEA2582017, study PRJEB24529) | metagenome | biome: Human gut stool | place: China | collected 2011
AAAGTTGTCAGGTTCGCACTCATACGGTTATAGAGCATTGCATCAAACCATGAATTCCACTGTCCGACTGCGACAAACAGTGCAACCGTCGCATATACCGGTTTGCAGAGCGGGGAAATGATCTTTAAGAAGATCGTGGTGTAACCTGCCCCGTCTAACTGCGCGGATTCTTCCAGACTGTCTGAGATACCATTCATATAAGTACGGATGACTAACATGTTAAATGCGCTGAACATTCCCGGAATGACATACACCCAGAAACTGTTTGTCAGGTGAAGTGTCTTAAATAACAGGAAGGTCGGGATCATTCCACCATTGACATACATGGTGATCACCCAGAACAGGGATAACTGTTTTTTAAACATGAAACGTTTTCTGCTGACAATAAATGCCAGAATCGCGTTGGCAAACAGTGCAAGTGCTGTTCCGATGACGGTTCTTGCAACCGTGATGTAGGCACCCATAATCAGGTTGTCTTTCTGCAGCACGGTAATATAATTTTTCCATGTAAATTTTCTCGGCAGCAGGTAGATCCCGCCGCGCAGCGCATCTGTTCCGTCATTCAGTGAGATTGCCAGCGTATTTAACACCGGATATAACGTAATGATCACAAACATGATCATAAATAATGTATTTAACGTTACGAAAACTTTGTCCGCAACGGATGTTTTCTTTCTTGATTTTCTTCTCTTTGTTGTTACTGCTTCCATACCAATACCCCCTAAAACAGCCTTTCTTCGCCGTTACGTTTTGCGATCTGATTGGCGATCACGATCAGAATGATACTAACCAGACTCTTGAAAATACCGGCTGCCGTACCAATGGAGAAATCATTCTGGCTGATGCCCCATTTTAATACATAAATATCGATGGTCTGCGATACGCTCTGTACCAGACCGTTTCCAAGCAGATACTGGATCTCAAAACCTGCATTCAGTACGTTTCCGACATTCATTAAAAGTAAGATCATGATCGTCGGCTTAATTCCGGGAAGTGTGACATATTTGATTCTTGCCCAGCGGCCCGCACCATCCATATTTGCAGCTTCATAGAGTGAAGGATCGATTGCTGTGATCGCAGATAAATAGATGATCGCATTCCATCCTGTCTCTTTCCATACATTTGCAAATGCCACGATCGGCCAGAAGTATTTCGGATATGCAAAGAAGTTGAGAGGCTGGTCTAAAATACCAAAGTTCACTAAAAGTTCGTTGATAATACCGGTGCCCGATAATGCATCATGTAAAATACCGGTAACAATAATCCAGGAAAGGAAATGCGGCAGATAAGAAATGGTCTGTACGACCTTTTTTCCTCCCTGTGATTTTACCTCGTTCAATAAAATTGCAAATACGATCGCCATCACAAAGGTGACGACCAGATTGATCACACCCATGGCAAGTGTATTTCTGATTACCCGCAAAAAGGTTGCATCGGAAAATAACTGCTGGAATTTTGCAAGTCCCACAAAAGAAGAATGAAGCAGACCATCCTTCGGTTTATAATTCTGAAAAGCCATCAGCCAGCCGCCAAGAGGCAGATAACAGAAGATCACTCCATACACTACGATGATCGCTGACCATATTAAAAGAACCTTCTGCCGCTTTATTTCTTTCCATGTGATTTTTATCTGCGGCTCTTTGATTTTTTGTTTTTGTTTTTTTTTCGTTACTGTTATTGAAGCCATAGTTTCACTCCTCTTTTTTAAGAATGGGGACTGTCATTCGTCCAGTCCCCATCCCGTTTTCTCACAATTTTTACTGATATTTTTTTGCTTCCTCAATTCTGCGGTCTAATTCTGCCTGCATCTCATCAATAAATGCCTGCGGATTACAGTTATTGTAGACACCCATGTACTCTTCCCATGCACTGTCAAAGTCAGATGCCATAACGACCTTCGGAAGGTATTCATGTTTTACTTCGCCCATCTTTGTCCATGCCATGCCGCCCTCAGTTGCAGTCGTCATGTTGTTTGAATAGGAATACATCGGATACCACGGTCCCGGTGCCTCGCTGGTTCCAAGCATATCCACATAAGTCTCTGCGCCATATGCTTTAAAGCAGTTCTGTACGTCCTCGCTCAATCCGTCATAGAACTCTTTTGCCTGATCCTCCGGTTTCATTGCATTAATGCCGTCACGGCTGGTACCGGAATACTGTGGGAAATAAGAATATAAACAGCTGTGGGATGCCTGGTAAGCGGTGTCGGAGGACTGCATTCTCATATCCTCGGTACGATAATACTCACCATTTTCATCCACATCATAATCCACACCTTTTTCGCCCCAGAAACGAAGATCATGTACTTCCTGGTCTAACAGATCATTGATGAACTGAAGGGCGCCCTCCACGTCTTCGCAGCTTGTGGTGATTGCAAGACCACTTGACACATTTAATGTTCCGCCGGAGTTGTGCCACTGGTTCTTCATACCTTCGTCGATCGTGATCGGAAGCGGTACATAATTGCAGCCTTCCTTGTCAAGTCCCTGCTGCTTAAATGCATCATTTACGTTGTATGCAAAATCCCACCACTGATCGATCATTCCAAGTACACGACCGGTTGATAATTTTGCAATGTACTCATCATAGGTCTGTGTAAAAGACTCCGGATCTACGATTCCTTTCTGGTACTCTTCATTTAATTTCTGGAAGTAACGTTTTGCTGTCGGTGTTGTATTGTAATCTACGATCTTTAATTCATCCGGGTCTACGATACAACTTCCATCATTTGGATAGCCATCCAAAAACTGTGGTGCATTTTCCAGACAGAAGTATCTCCAGTCATCGCAGAGGATCGTGTACGGGATATTTTCTGTTCCGTCATCCATGGTCGGATTTGCTTCATTGTATTTCTCGATCAGGTCAAAATACTGATCCATCGTATGGATCTCAGGATAGTCTGCCCACTTTAACACTCTCGTCTGGATCCAGAATGCCTCGTCACTGTGGGTGGTTGCTTTTTCTTCCCCGTAAATATTTCCAAACTGATTGATCCAGTAGATATGTCCATCATCCTGACGGAGTTTATCCCACTCCTCATCTGTTAAAAATTCTTTAATGTTTGGATATTTGTCTATGTAATCATCCAGTGCTACCAGCGCACCCGCATCATAGAGCTGTTTCATTCCGTCGCCGCCATCGATCATATCCGGATACTCACCGCCTGCGATCAGTGTTCCGACTGCCTCCTGTGCTGTCTGTCCGGTCAGCCATGTCTCCTTGCATTTTGCACCTGTGATCTCTGCGATCTTCTGCTCGATCTCATTGTCATCATTGATCTCTGAACCAGGTACTGCAAAAAATGCGGTAAACTCTTTCACGCCGGATGAATCATTTGTGTTTTCCCCTGATGAGCCTCCCTCTGTGGATGCTGCGCCATTTGTTCCTGTGGTATTGGTATTTCCCCCGCCACATCCGGTAAGCATTGACGCTGCCATTGCCATAACAAGCAATACTGACACTGCTTTTCTTCGTTTCATTTTTTCTCCTCCTTCTTAATCACATCTGATTTCTGTAAGATCTGTATCAGATTTAGTAATTTTATTTTACCAATTTGTCATTTTTCTACAACCGGACAAAAATCAAAAAAAGTCATGACAAATTTTAGTTTTTCATCTAAAATCTGTCATGACTCTCTATCACAGGTACTATTGTCCTCGTTTATTCATTTGTACTGCGTGTCTTCTTGCGGTACGTTGTCGGCGTACATCCTTTGCTCTGGATAAACCGGTTAATAAAGTAATCCAGATCACGGTATCCTACTTCTTCCGCCACAAGATAGATTTTATCATCCGTCCTAAGAAGGATCTCCGCTGCCCGCTCGATCCTGTAATTATTCAGATATTCCTTGAACGATACACCATATTTTTTCCGGAACATCTGCCCTAAATAAGCACTGTTGACAAAATATTTCTTCCCGAGTTCTTTGAGCGTCAGATTCTCTGCATAATTTTTCCGGATCTCCCCCTCCACATCAAGAAGCACACCGCGGGACGCATTCTGCCTTAACTGTACCAGATAATCCGCATACTCCATGACGAATCTGCGGAAATGTGAAAGGCTTCCTCGGATCATATGTACCTGAAACGCATTTTCGCAGATATACTGTAACACCTCATCCTGATTGACGCTGTCATCCTGCTCCATCGCAAGGGAAACCAGACGGTACAGGAGATAATTCATGTTCATCTGTACCAATTCCGGGTTCATTCCCGCCTCATTCATCTCCTCATAGATCGCTGCAACATTATCCTCGATCCTTTTCTTGTCATTCTCTTCCACACTCCGCAGCAGATCCTCGATTTTTTTGTGGCTCACCACAATACCGGACGGATTTTTCTGCTCTTTCGAATAGTACAATAGATTCGGCATCACCTTAAAATTGGAAAAAGTCTTTGCGATCACTGCCGACCGGAAAGATTCTGAGATATCACTGATATCTTCCACCTCACTGCCGACATACATCACGGCCGGATGGACTGTGCTTTTCTGAATCTTTTCCAATAGCAGATTGATATATTCCTGCTCCCGCAGTCCCTTTTCCTGCGAAATTTTTTTACAGAAAATAAATCCCACATCATAACATTCTTCCTTGCCTTCCGCGTCTAAGAATGTAAGACAGCTGTATTCACCTCCAAGATACTGCATGCAGGCTTCATATATCTGTCTCTGGAGCTGCCGTTTCTTTTCCGGTCCTATGTCCGTATCCGTCTCGCCATCCTCCGACTCGATCCCGATATAGCGGATCCCTCTTCCAAAATCCACCTGTCCTTTAACATAAGAGAGTGCCGTTTCCTCCTGTCTGCCGAGCAAAAGTGTCTGCATCTGCTGCACAAAATACGCTTTTCCGATTTTCCGGATCCGCTCGCTCTCTTCCTTTTTATCCTGCTGCATCTGTTTTACCTTTGAAAGCAGTGCAAGGAGCTGGCTTTTCTGGATCGGCTTTAATATGTAATCCGTACACTGCCATTTGATTGCCTCTTTCGCATAGGTAAAGTCTCCATAACCGCTCAGTATTACAAAAAATGCCTCTGACAGATGCGTTTCCCTGATATATTTTAAAAATTCCAGACCATTCATAACCGGCATTTTGATATCCGCTAAGATCAGGTCGACCGGATTACTCTTTAAAAATTCTACCGCCTCACTGCCATTCCCCGCAGTTCCCACAATCTCAAATCCTTCTTTTTCCCAGTCAATCAACGCAGAAAGTCCCTGTACGATAAATGGCTCATCGTCCACAAGCAGCACTTTAAGCATTCTATCCCCTCCATTCTTTCTCCCATAAAATTTTCCCTATCTTCTCCTTTTTATGAAATTGCATTCAAAGGTATCACTACAGATACTTCTGTTCCAACACCTCTTTCACTTTCGATATGAAATTTTACATGATCTCCTGTATACATTTTCAGTCTCACGCAGGCATTGATCACACCTACCCGTCCTTTTTCTTTGAGCATCTCGATATTTGCCTCTTCCATGCGTTCCTGCAGATAATTCAGATATTCTTCCGGCATCCCCTCCCCGGTATCCTCCACTTCAAGATGCAGATTATTTTTATCTTTATATACACGGACAAAGATCCATGACTGTGACGCTTTTCCCTCAATACCATGCACACATGAATTTTCCGTAAAAGTCACTAACGATAATTTAGGAATCCGGTACTCCCTGCAGTCATCCTCCATTTCAATGCTGTATCTTAGCCGGTCACCAAAACGGTATTTCTGAAGTTTTAAATACGACTCCACAAAACCGATCTCCGCACCAAGGCTCACAATATCTGTTCCCCACTCCACATACTGCCGTTCCATCAGCGAAAGCTGTTCGATCATTTCCGCTGTCTCATCCTCATGTTTTAAGATGCTCCGCATGCGGATATTTTCCAATACATTGAATAGAAAATGCGGGTTGATCTGGCTGTGAAGTGCCAGAAGTTCCGCCTTTTGTCTGGCAATATCAGCATCCTGTCTGGCAATCTCCGACTCCTGCTGTTTTAACCTGCTCTCATAAACCGTCTCGATCAGGTGATTCATCCGGTTTGCCATGGAATTATAATGCTGCATCAGCTGGCTGATCTCATCGGTTCCTGATATTGTTTCCACCACTTTTAATTTTCCGGTATGATCCTGCGAAAAGGTATCTTCCAACAGATGCAGACGTACTGTAAACGAACGGTTTAGAAACTGCATAAATACCCACGGGAGAAAAATATTGATCAACACCAGCAGGATCATCTGTATGGCATTGTTCCACAAAATTTTTGAGATCTGTATTTCCGGATACCGCACATAGATCTTCATCGGCTGTCCGTATAATTCTTTCTCCTGCACATAACACTTGTGCATGGTACCCTTATCAAACCTCTCAAAAGATTCTTTTATATTGTTTCTTCCGGTATTTGAAAAGATAATCTTATCACCGCTGCAGATATACACCTCTGATTCATAATTTGCCCTCAAAAGTCCGGTATTGACCGCATTATAATCCAGATCGATCTTTAAAACTTTTTCATGCGGATCTAACATATAACGGTTTAATTTCCGGATAATCGACACCTTTCTTAAATCCGTCGGAGATGTATCGTGCGTTTCATCCATGTAGGCACAAAATACAAAATTGTTCCCGGAATCCTGCAGTTTCTGATACCATTCCGTCTGTTTTACACGTCCTAACTTTTTGAACTTTCCACCATTTACGATCGTATCATTGTCGGCATACATCGTGATCTCAACGCTGCTGTTGCCAAGCGAACTGTCAAACAGGGAATCCTGCATCAGTTCCTGATACGCTTCATAAAATGCCAGATGGGAATCATAATCGGCATTCAGAAAATTGTTGATATACTTATTCATATAAATATTTTTTGAGATCGTGAGTGCTTCTTCTACTGCCTTGTCAATGCTGTACTCTGCCGCACTCGCTATATTTTCTGTCACCTGTTTTCTTGCATTGTGTTCCTCCGAAAATATCATTCCGACTACAACACTGTCTGTCAGGGCGACCGGCAGGATCACACAACAGACATACAGAAGAATCAGTTTCTTTTGTATGCTGTAAGTGTCCATTTTTTCTTCGATTTTTTTACAGAGACGCACAATTATTTTCATAACATCAGACTTTCCACTGTTTTTCCTGTGAGTTTCTCACTGCGTGAATCCGGCTGCATGCCTCCGACAAAAATCTCGAAATGTCCGGACGGCAGGATCTTTTCACCGTTTTCATCATACAGCATAAATGCCTCTGATTCCAGCCGGATATTGATTTCTTTTTCTTCCCCGGCACAGAGTGGAAGTTTTACGACCTTTTTTAACTGGCCATGCGGCATCTTTGAATGTTCTGCCTTCACGTAGACCTGCACTGTCTCAGTCCCATCCATTTTTCCGGTATTTTTTACAGACAGACCGATCGTCACTCCTTCTGACACCACTGGTTCCTGCTCTAAAAATCTCACACTTTGATATGCATACTCTGTGTAGGAAAGTCCATAGCCAAACGGATACAATGCTTCCTGTTCCATATACCGGTAAGTTCTTCCCTGCATGGAATAGTCCTCGAAATCCGGCAGTTCTTCCGTGGTACGGTAAAATGTGACCGGCAGTTTTCCTTCCGGGTTTGCTTCCCCAAATAAAATATCCGCAATGGCAGCTCCGCCTCTTGCCCCCGGATACCAGCCCTGTACGATCGCATCTACATGCTCATCCGCCCAGTTCACCGCAAGTGCACTTCCCGATAGCAGAACTAAAATAACAGGCTTGCCACAGGATACAGCAGCCTCTAAGATCTCCTCCTGCAGTCCCGGCAGGTTCAGATCCGGTTTGTCACCACTGCCGTACTCATTGCCGGCATCTCCCTCTTCTCCCTCAATGCCAGCATCAAGTCCCAGCACTGCGACAACCACATCACTCTCCTTGCATACGCCAAGTACTTCTGACATGCGGTCATTTTCCTGTGCCAGATTGCTGGTGCGGTCCTTATAAAGATGGCAGCCCTCCGAATAGAGCACCCTCACATCGTCGCCGACATAATCTTCAATCCCCTCTAACACAGTAATTTAACGTGATGCCGTTCCCTCATAATTGCCGACTAACGCGCGTCTGCTGTCCGCATTTGGTCCGATCACGCCAATCGTTTTTATTTTATTTTTATCAAGCGGTAATATATGCTCCTTATTTTTTAGCAGGACAACGGTTCGTCTTGCCACCGCCTCATTTAATTTTTTCATCTCTCTGCTGTCTGCGGCAAGATAAGGGATTTTATCGTATGGGTTTTCTTCTTTTTTATCGAACACACCAAGTTTCATCCTCGCCATAAACAGATTTGTGACAGCCTCGTCTAAGCGTTCTTCTTTGACCAGTCCCTGTCTCACCGCCTGAACTAAAAATCCAAACAGAGTACCACAGTTTAAGTCACAGCCGTTATTCATCGCCATCGCAACCGATTCAATCGCAGTGCCTGTCACATGATGTCCCTCATGGAAATCACGGATTGCCCAACAGTCAGATGTATAATGTCCTTCAAATTTCCATTTTCCTCTCAGTACATCCTGCATCAGATATTTATGCGCACAACATGGTTCTCCATTCTTTTCTCAGAATATCGATCAGCAGACGTTTGTTTCCACAACACGGTACTCCGTTTGTCCGGTTGTATGCCCCCATCACTGCCTCCACTTTTCCTTCTTTTACGCACGCCTCAAATGCCGGAAGATATGTTTCCCTTAAATCCTGCTCCGTCACCTCTGCATCAAATTCATGGCGCACCGCTTCCGGTCCGCTGTGTACCGCAAAATGTTTTGCACAGGCAGCCGCCTTTAAATAATTTTCATCATGCCCCTGCAGGCCATCAATATAGCGGACTCCAAGACGGCTGGTCAGATATGGGTCTTCCCCAAACGTCTCATGTCCTCTGCCCCATCTTGGATCTCTGAAAATATTGACATTCGGTGCCCAGAAAGTCAGGCCTTTATAGATATCCGTATCCTTTCCCTCCTGCTGCATGTTAAACTTTGCCCGTGCCTCCGTCGACACTGCATCACCGACCTGCTCTAACAGATCCTCATCAAATGTTGCCGCCAGACCGATTGCCTGTGGAAATACCGTCGCCGTGCCGGCCCGCGCCACACCGTGCAATGCCTCATTCCACCAGTTATAAGCCTTTATATTTAACCGTTCCACCGCCGGTGCCTGATACAGAGTCTGTGCCACTTTTTCTTCCAGTGTCATTTTCCCGACCAGCTCTGCAGCACGTTTTCTATAATTGTCCAGTTTTTCTGTATTCTGATTTAATTCCATATGTTTGACCCTCCCTGCAATATACACTTCCAGTATTGATTTTATGTTAGCAAATTAAAAGTTCACTGTCTACACCATTTTTTATCATATCCGAGTAAATCATAGATATTTTTTTGGAAACTGTTTCTTATCGTTTACATGTAAATTTTCAGATGGTATAATAAGAATGCGCAAGCGGTTGTTCATTTTATCATTTTATATTAAATTAAGAAAGGATATCACCGCCACAGTGCTCAAATCTGCTTCTAAGGCCAGACAATACGAACCTGTCATCCGGCGGTGGGGGTTTTATATGAAAACAGAAAAACTTTATTTTGGAGCTGCATACTATTCCGAATACCTTCCATACGACCGTGTGGAAAAGGATATGGAAATGATGGAAAAAGCAGGAATGAATGTCATCCGTATCGCGGAATCAACATGGAGTACTTTAGAGCCGCAGGAAGGCGTGTATGATTTTACACATATCGACAGAATGTTAAATGCTGCCGCATGCCACCATATTTCCGTGATCGTCGGAACACCGACCTATGCCGTACCGACATGGCTGGTAAAAAAATATCCGGACATCCTGGCAATCACCCAGAACGGCCGCGAACGATATGGCCACCGCCAGAATATGGATATCACAAACCCGGATTACCTCTCCCACGCAGAGCGTGTGATCCGCGTTCTGATGGAGCATGTGAAAGATGTGCCGCATGTGATCGGCTATCAGCTTGACAATGAGACCAAAAGTTATGGAACTGCCGGTCCCCGTGTCCAGGCAATGTTTGTAGATTATTTAAAAGAAAATTTTCCGGATATCAATGATTTTAACCATGAGTTTGGACTGGATTACTGGAGCAACCGTGTGAATGACGGGGATGATTTCCCGGAGGTCAGAGGGACGATCAACCAGAGTCTTGCCGCTGAATTTTGTAAATTTCAGCGTTCACTTGTCACTAAATTTTTGAGCTGGCAGGCTGATATTGTCCGCGAGTACAAACGGGATGATCAGTTTATCACACAAAATTTTGATTTTGACTGGACCACACACTCGATCGGTTATCAGTCCCAGGTCGACCAGTACGATGCCTCACGCTGCATGACAGTGGCTGGTGCCGATATTTACCATCCTTCTAATGAGGAACTGACCGGTGCAGAAATTACCGTATGTGGAAATATCTCACGCAGTCTGAAAAAGGACAACTATCTGATCTTAGAGACCGAGGCTCAGGGACTGACTCCGTGGCTTCCTTATCCGGGACAGCTCCGCCTGCAGGCATACAGCCATCTTGCCTCCGGCGCGAACAGCGTCATGTACTGGCACTGGCATTCGATCCACAATGCAATTGAAAGTTACTGGAAAGGTGTGCTCTCCCACGATTTTTCTGAAAATGAGACTTACCGTGAAGCTGTCGTGATCGGAAACGAATGGAAAAAGATTGGTTCTCATTTAAAAAACCTGAAAAAGGAAAATAAGATCGCTATTATGCTTGATAATGCTTCTTTAACCGGATTCACACAGTTTCCGCTTGAAAATGCCGGAGCCAACGGCTACAACACTGTGATGCGCTGGTTTTCAGATGCCCTCTACCGGTTAAATATTGAATACGATATGATTTCTTCTAAGGAACGGGATTTTTCCAGCTATGAATGTCTGATCGTACCGGCACTCTACAGTGCACCGGAATCTCTGCTTCTGGCATTAGATTCCTATGTCAGAAACGGCGGACATCTGATCACCACATTCCGAAGCGGTTTTTCCGATGAATATTTAAAGATTTATCCGGACATGCAGCCACATATCCTGCATGAATGTCTGGGACTTCACTACGATCAGTTTACACACCCGCATCATGTGGATATCGTGCCGGTTCAAAGCGATGTCATGGCGGCTGCACAGAAGCATTTTTCACATCCGGACGACTCTGCCTTTTCCCTGACCTCCTCCGCCTGTGAATGGATGGAACTTATCACCTGTGATACCGCTGTACCGGTATTAAAATACAGCCATCCGGCATATGAACGCTATGCAGCTGCTGCAAAAAATCAATATGGAAATGGTTCCACACTTTATTTTGGAACAATGTTTGAAAATGATGAACTGTTAGAATCCGTGCTTTTATCTTTCCTGCACGAAACCGGCTTTTCCGGTGGAGATCTTTCCTCAGACGCACCGCATTATCCACTCATTATAAAAAGAGGCATCAATGATTCCGGTAAAGAATTGTGCTACTATCTGAACTATTCAAAAGATCCGGTTTCTGTCACACACCACGGAAAAAACGGCGTAGAGCTGATTTCAGAAACAGCCATCGTCTGTGGAAATAAAATTGACTTAGGCGGATGGGGTGTTGCTGTGGTTGAAATGTAACGCTTTGTTTTATTGATTTTGCCAAAACGCTGTTTCCATTGATTTATCATGGATTCAGCGTTTTTCATTTTCAATGTACAATTACACCGTCCTTTTCCCATACATCTCAAAATACTCCCCCGCCTGCTGCAGGGATATATTTAGTTTCTCCTGTAACTTTTTCAAAATATCCTCTTTGGAAAAACTCATATCGAGGCAGATTT
>OGUC01001027.1_pt1 | contig 11802 bp, 10 predicted proteins | sample 1573701 | NCBI WGS metagenome assembly OGUC01 (sample SAMEA2582017, study PRJEB24529) | metagenome | biome: Human gut stool | place: China | collected 2011
CTACCCATAGATTTCCGTCTTTGTCTTCGCGTATGGCATTGACCGGATTGGGGGAAAGAGAGGTTTCTCGAAGATAGTTATATTGCCACACATACGTTTGCAGACAATTGGGAGTCAATAAATTGATTCCTCCTATCTCGGTCCCTACCCAGATATTCTCATTGTCGGTCAGCAGGCAGTTGATGAAATTACAGTTCAACGACTTGTCAGGCATTTCATTGTTTTGGCGGATATAAGTAAAAGTATCGGTATCTCGATTGTATACATTGAGTCCGTTCAGAGTAGAAACGATGACATCTCCTTTGCTAGTCAGTTTAACTCCGGTTATATAGGCTTGACTTAGCATTCCGGGGCGATGATTGGAGTAACGGTACCGTTTCAAACTCTGCCGGGTATGGTTATACTTGAAGAGTCCGCGATTGGTTCCTATCCATAACAATTCCCCGTCAGTTTCCATGCAGAGAATTCTCCAGTCTTCTGAAAAGGGTTTCAGCAGCTCCGATACCATGCTGGTTTTCAGTAAGTGGTTGCTTCCTTTTTCAATACGGCATACATGATTATCTATGCCTGCACAGATGTATTCTTGCAGGTCAATAACAGCGTGGATGGGGGATTCTGTATCTTTTTTCAGTTTATAGTAATCTTTTATTTGCCCGTTTACGCCTAGTTCCAGATACCATAGATTCTTGTCTGTCGATATCCACAGATTGTCCTGCTTGTCCCGATAGATGGATGCAATGTAGTTACTTGCTAGAGATTTCAATTCGGCAGGCAGTTCTTTGTCCGTGTCTATCTGTGTATAATGTTTCAAGTCAATGAGGTCTATTCCTTCTTCCGACCCTATCCAGAGTCGTTGAAACTTATCCTCACAGACTTTATGCACGTAGTCGTTTTTCAAGCGAATGGAGTGGGATTGGGAATTATAATGAATGAATTGATAGCCATTATACCGTCCTATTCCATTATTAGTAGCTACCCAGATATATCCTTGAGTGTCTTTGTAAATATCATTGATGAAGTTATGGGGTAACCCAGTATCTTCTGTAATGAAGCTGAAATTATATCGGTTGAAAAAGTTATGTAAGTTTTCTCCAAATAAGTTCAATACTCCTCCTGTAAGTAGAAGAAGTGCTATAATGTGCGTTTTCATATTAGTAATTGTTTCCCAACAAATGTAAATAATAGTAAGATAGTTCCAAAACATTTGAGTGGAAATCTTGTATCTGAGAGTAATATAAGGAAAATGGCGGCTGGAGATTACAATGGAATTACAAAAGAATGTGATGAAGGCTTTTATGATATGTATGATAACAAAAAAGGCTCGCTATCTGCGAACCTTTGTGCTCTTCGTCTTGGACTTGAACCAAGGACCCTCTGATTAACAGTCAGATGCTCTAACCGACTGAGCTAAGGAAGAATGTTGTTTTTTCTCAAATGCGCTGCAAAAGTAATAGGATATTTTGAAATATGCAATATCTTTGCAAAAAAAATATCAGAAATGGATAAAATAATTGGATTGGGAAACGCATTGGTCGATGTGTTAGCAACCCTTGACAGTGATGAAATCTTAACTAAAATGGACTTGCCCAAGGGCAGTATGACGCTTATAGATGAAGATAAGTTACTGAAAATCAATGAAGAATTTAGCCGTATGAAAACTCATTTGGCTACCGGTGGCTCTGCCGGAAATGCAATCCGTGGCATGGCGCAGCTTGGAGCGGGAACCGGGTTCATCGGAAAGATAAATAATGATTCTTATGGTAACTTTTTTCGGGAAAGTCTGCTGAAGCATGGAACGGAAGCTGATTTATTAGTTTCAGATACATTGCCTTCGGGAGTGGCGTCTACTTTTATATCTCCGGACGGAGAGCGCACGTTCGGCACATATTTGGGAGCAGCGTCTACGTTGAAAGCGGAAGAACTGTCGCTGGAGATGTTCAAGGGATATACTTATCTGTTTATAGAGGGTTATCTGGTACAGGAACACGATATGATTCTCCGGGCTATTGAGTTGGCCAAAGAAGCCGGTTTGCAGGTCTGTCTGGATATGGCAAGTTATAACATCGTGGCGGGCGACCATGAGTTCTTCTCTTTGCTGGTAAATAAATATGTGGATATTGTTTTTGCCAATGAAGAAGAGGCGAAGGCGTTTACCGGTAAAGAACCTGAGGAAGCGTTGGATATTATCGCTAAAATGTGTAGCATTGCCATTGTAAAGGTGGGAGCGCGCGGCTCGCTGATTCGTAAGGGAACGGAAGAAGTACGTGTTGAGGCTGTGCCGGTGGCGAAAGTGGTTGATACTACCGGTGCCGGAGATTTTTTTGCGGCAGGTTTCCTATATGGACTGACCTGCGGATATTCTTTGGAAAAGTGCGGAAAAATAGGTGCTATCCTGTCGGGTGAGGTAATACAGGTGATTGGAACGGAGCTGCCGGATTCAAAGTGGGAGAAGATAAAGGAAGATATAATAATGATAAATTAGAATATATGAAATATTTAAAGATACGTTGGATAGCTGTCCTATTGGTAGCAGTAGGTACAAGTTTCTTTTTCGGGTTTAAGAGTGGAGACAACCGTAGTTTTCAGGTGGCAAAGAATTTGGATATATTCAATTCTATAGTAAAGGAATTGGATATGTTTTATGTGGATACGATAGACCCGAACAAGACTATCCGTACCGGCATCGAATCCATGCTGTATTCACTTGACCCCTATACGCAATATTTTCCGGAAGACGATCAAAGCGAACTGGAACAGATGTTGAAGAATACGTATGGCGGTATCGGCTCTATCATAACCTGGAATACCAAACTGAAGCGTTCCATGATAGCCGAACCTTACGAACATATGCCGGCGGCTACCGTAGGCCTGAAGGCAGGCGATATTCTTATGGAAATCGACGGCAAGGACCTTGCAGGAAAGAATAATCAGGAGGTTAGCGAGATGCTTCGCGGGCAGGTAGGCACGAGCTTCAAACTGAAGGTGCAACGTCCCGGAACGGAACAGCCGTTACAGAGTGCTGAGGAAGCAGTCCGCATTTGCAATGAGATTGGTTATCCTGTGATGTTGAAGGCTTCAATGGGCGGTGGCGGAAAGGGTATGCGTCTTATTCATAATGAAAATGAGGTAGTGGAAGCTTATAATACTGCCCGTTCGGAATCCATGTCGTCTTTTGGAGATGATACTGTTTATCTGGAGAAGTTTGTGGAAGAACCTCACCATATCGAATTTCAAATTCTGGGTGATAATCATGGCAATGTAGTTCATCTGTTCGACCGCGAATGTTCTGTTCAGCGTCGTAACCAGAAAATAGTGGAAGAAAGTCCTTCACCGTTTCTTACTCCCGAACTTCGTAAGGAGATGGGAGAAAAGGCAGTTGCCGCAGCCAAGGCAGTGAACTATTCGGGTGCAGGAACCATTGAGTTTCTGGTGGACAAGAACCGTAACTTCTATTTCCTTGAAATGAATACCCGCCTTCAGGTGGAACATCCTATTACGGAGGAGGTAGTTGGTGTGGACTTGGTAAAGGAACAAATCCGTATTGCCAATGATGAGGTGTTGCATCTCAGACAGGAAGAGCTGTTTCAGCGCGGCCACGCCATCGAATGCCGTATCTGTGCCGAGGACACGGAAAACAATTTCATGCCTTCGCCGGGTATTATCAAGCAGCTTACTGAACCAAACGGTATCGGTGTCCGTATAGACAGCTATGTGTACGAAGGGTATGAGATACCTATTTATTACGATCCCATGATCGGTAAGTTGATTGTGTGGGCCACCACCCGTCAATATGCCATCGAGCGTATGCGCCGAGTGCTTTATGAATATAAAATTACCGGACTGAAGACTAATCTCAGTTATTTGAAACGTATCATGCATACGCCCGACTTTGTAAAAGGCGAATATAATACGTTGTTTATCGAGAAGAATTCCCGTATGCTGTTGCGTAGTAATGGCAACAACGAAGAAATCGAGAATATTGCCATGATTGCCTCTTACATCGATTATCTGATGAATCTGGAAGAAAACAAGAGTTCACAGTTGCCCGACGGTCGTCCCATTAGCCGTTGGCGTGAGTTCGGTTTGCAGAAGGGAGTATTACGCATCTAAACAAACGGAAAAGAAATATGGAAATACATATAGGAGACCGCATCGCCGATGTAACTTTGGTGAGCAAAGAGGGTAATAAGGTACAGTTCCTTATCGATGGAAAACCATACGATGTGGATATTGTGATGGCTGAGAACGGAAGTTGCTCCATTCTTCACGATGGCAATTCGTTTAATGCCGAGTTGATTCGCGGTGAAGGTGGTAAGAGTTATGACGTGAATATGTTTTATCGCTCTTATCACGTAGATATTGTGGATACGCAGACCAAGTACTTGCGCATGAAGAAGGGTGGAGAAGAGAAACAAGACGATCGGATTATTGCACCCATGCCGGGTAAGGTCGTTAAAATCCCCGTTCAAAAGGGAGACCGCCTTAGTGCGGGAGACATCGTGGTAGTGCTGGAAGCCATGAAGATGCAGAGCAACTACAAAGTAAGTTCGGATTGTGTCGTAAAGGATATTCTGGTGCAGGAGGGCGATGCCGTCAATGCCAATCAGGAGTTGATAATATTGGATATCATAAAAGAAGACTGAAAGAACCATGACAAGAGAAGAAATATACAGCCGGTTTGAGGAACTGGACAAAAAGGCATCGCTGGGTGGCGGTGTGGACAAGATAGAGAAGCAGCATGCACAGGGCAAGATGACTGCCCGCGAACGTATTGAAATGCTCCTTGACAAAGGTACGTTCAATGAATTGGATAAGTTGGTGAACCACCGTTGCACCAATTTCGGTATGGATAAAAAACAGATTGCCGGAGATGGAATGGTGACAGGTTACGGAAAGATAGACGGCCGCCTGGTTTTTGTGTATGCTTACGACTTCACCGCACACGGTGGTTCGCTGAGTGAAACCAATGCAGCCAAGATTGTCAAGGTGCAGGAACTTGCCCTGAAGAACGGTGCGCCTGTTATTGCACTGAACGATTCGGGCGGTGCCCGTATTCAGGAAGGTGTGAACAGTCTTGCCGGTTATGCATCTATCTTCTATCAGAACACCATCGCTTCGGGTGTTATTCCTCAGATTTCTGCCATCTTGGGTCCTTGTGCGGGTGGTGCCTGCTACTCTCCGGCACTGACCGACTTTATCTTTATGGTGAAAGAGCAAAGCCACATGTTTATTACCGGTCCCGATGTGGTAAAGACGGTGACCAATGAAGAGGTAGGAAAAGAAGAGCTGGGTGGCGCTTATACTCACAGTTCCAAGAGTGGTGTCACTCACTTTATGTGTAATAATGAAGAGGAAGCTCTGATGAGTATTCGCGAGTTGTTGAGCTTCTTGCCTTCCAACAATATGGAGGATGCTCCCCTTGCCCCATGTACGGATGATATTCATCGCCAGGTAGAAGCACTTCAGACCGTTATTCCCGAAGACCCCAATATGCCTTACGACATCAAAGATATTATCGAACCGGTGCTGGACAACCAGTACTTTTTCGAAGTAATGCCTCATTTTGCCAAGAACGTGGTAGTGGGATTCGGTCGTTTGGGAGGTCGTTCGGTGGGTATTGTTGCCAACCAGCCCGCTTACCTTGCCGGTGTGCTCGATATCGACGCCAGTGACAAGGCTGCTCGCTTCATCCGTTTCTGCGACTGTTTCAATATTCCTTTGATTACTTTTGAGGATGTTCCCGGTTTTCTTCCCGGTACGGTGCAGGAGCACAACGGCATTATTCGCCACGGTGCGAAAATCGTGTATGCATACGCCGAGGCCACAGTTCCCAAAGTAACCCTGATTACCCGTAAGGCATACGGTGGAGCCTATATCGTCATGTCCAGCAAGCCGACAGGTGCTGATGTGAATCTGGCTTATCCACAGGCGGAAATTGCAGTGATGGGTGCCGAGGGTGCAGTAAACATCCTGTATCGTAAATCGACTCCCGAAGAGAAGCAGGAGATAATAAAGGAGTATGAGAATAAGTTCTCCAACCCTTACCGTGCAGCCGAACGCGGTTTGATTGATGAAGTAATTATGCCGCGCGATACAAGATATAAACTGGCTCAGGCTTTGGATATGTGTCACAACAAAAACCAAAGTAATCCTCCCAAAAAGCATGGCAATATGCCGTTGTAATGAAAGTGCCTTCTTTTATACTTTAGAGTGTTAATAATATGAAGTGAATCCCATTTTGCTGTCTCTATGCAAGAAGACGGTAAAATGGGATTCTTTGGTATTGTTATATTTGCCGGGAGCCGGCGATGAAGAAAGTCTACTCTTTTAACCACCGGTTTATGAGTGTCATGATCTCTTCTTGTGTTTTTTTATCGAAGCTGCCGATACGTGTGCGGTGACTGCCACCGGGTAATGTATATACCTTGATATTTTCTTTTTCTTCCAGCCAGGTGACGCCCGATGCAGTCCATGGATCATCTCCTCCATAGATATAAATCATTTTCGGGTCGTTTTTCTTCAAGAATTTCACCGTTTTCTTATAGAGCGTATCATCAAAACTGAGGTGCTGCAAATCGGCCGGAAGCATAACCCGGTACATATAGTTTTTGCTACTTTTGATAGTGAGATATTTTTCAAAAGGCTTGGTGTCATATCCATAATACCCTAATTCCTTGGCTGCTTGTACATTAAAAGAAGGATAGGGGGATTGCTCCGAAAAATAATCAGGCTCACAGATAGCGATGAAGTGGTTAAAGATAGTTTGATTGTCGGCTTTGGGTGAAGGTATCTTAGTGACGGAAGTGCCCCATTGCCATAATGCGAAGGAATATTCCAGCACATTGAAATCATAGATTTCTGTAATGGGTACACGGAAAGTATATCCTTTGTTTAAACAATATCTCTCGAACATAGGCAGTAACTCAGCCTTTCTTTTTAATATTTCCAATTGGAATTCTTTTACTTTTTCCCGATTTTGGGCTGTGGAGACTGTTTCGGCAATGAAAGGTTCATGGCGCCCGTCTTCCAGTGATTTGTTGAGGGGAGCTACATAAGGAACGGAGAAATCAACATCGTCAGGGAAGTAGGCACGATAGAACATGGTGGTTTGCCCTCCTTTACTGATTCCTGTCGAAATCCATTTTTGAGGATAAAGTTGCTTAAAGGTGGTGGTGACGTGATGTAAGTCATACAGGGAGTTTTCTACAGTCAGGTAATCCCAGTTGCAAGGGTCAGGCGTGGATGCATCAAAATAACGGTATTCCACAAATACCAGATTGGCGTTTAATCGTTTGGAGAGCTCTTCCTGATATCGTGGTGCTAACGCATAAGTGGCGGCATATCCTTCGGTTACCAAGATAGTAGGACGGTCAAAACCAATATGACCTAAGATGATTCGTTGTTTGAAACTACCGGCTTCCGGGTGTTTAGGATCGAGCAATTGCTCGATGAACAAAACATATTTTTCGGGATATGCATTGCTTTCGAGCGGCTTAATGTCGGTAATTCCCGGAAGACTTTGGAGCTTTTTTAGCAGCTCGGTAGGATTGTTTTCTGCATGGATGAACTCTAATGGCAGTAGCAGAATACATACTGTCCATATAAAAAGAGAGATAGTGTGTTTCATAATTCTTTTCTGATAAAATAAGCTAATAGGCAACAAAAGTAGCGTTTTATTTCGATATTGTTCTTCAATCTTTTATCTTTGTGTAACTTAACAACCTAGAAATAATATGTTTTTTCTTTGCAGACTATGGATATGGTGTAAACGCTTCCGTCATCGTTGTGGTTACGGCGTGCACTCCCCGTCCGATTTTTTTTTGATAACTTCCATTATTTATGAGAGATCTCCTTACTATGCATACCGGACATTGAAGAAAAGGGGCTTTTCAAATTATCTGCCTCACTATCGGCGCAAAGTGAACCGTTTGCTGTTCAGATTGGTTAATTATTTCAGACCGAAATCATTGATAGAAGTGGGGATTGGTAATGGAGCATCCATCAGTTATATGCGTGCGGCAAGCCGCACTATGGACTCTGTTACGCTGAAGGGAAGAGACCGGGATAAAACGTTGCTGCAACTGACCAAAAAGTTGGAAGAACTGAAAAGCGTCGATTGTCTGCACATTGCACATACTCCTTTCTATCAAGAGGTGTTTGAAGAGGCGTTGTCTTATGTGCAGCCCGACAGTTGGTTTATCATCGGAGGAATTTACGAATCACAAGAGAAGCGCAAATGGTGGAAAGAGGTGGTTGCTGACGAACGAGTCGGTATTACTTTTGATTTATATGATATTGGTCTGGTATTTTTTAATAAGAATCGTTATAAACAGCATTATATAGTCAACTTTTTATAAATATGACCATGAAAAAAAGTATGATATACACGAAGACAGGCGATAAGGGCACCACCTCATTGGTAGGAGGAGTTCGTGTGCCTAAGACTCACATACGCTTGGAAGCTTATGGAACAGTCGATGAATTGAATTCCTATCTGGGTCTTTTGCAAACATATTTGACAGAAGAGGCCGATAAAAGGTTGGTGGCCCATGTACAGAATAAGTTATTTTCCGTTGGTTCCTATTTGGCAACCGATCAGAGCCAGACTGAATTGCGCATGGAGAGCCGTATAAATGACAAAGATATTACATTGTTGGAACAAGCTATCGATGAAATAGACAATGCACTTACTCCTCTTCATGCCTTTATTCTGCCGGGAGGAGCGCGTGGGGCTGCTGTTTGTCATATATGCCGTACGGTGTGTCGGAGGGCTGAGCGTCGTATATTGGCATTGGCGGGAGAATGTGAGATAGAGGCTCGTGTTACAGCTTTTGTCAATAGATTGTCGGATTATCTGTTCATTTTGGCACGGAAGTTGAACTATCTTGCAAAAAAGGAAGAAATTTTTTGGGATAAAAGTTGCAAATGAAATAATTTATTATACTTTTGCGGCTAATTAGAGAACGAAAGAAAAGTATTTACTTAAAAAATAAGAAAACTATGTACTGGACATTAGAATTGGCCTCGAAGTTAGAGGATGCTCCCTGGCCTGCTACAAAGGATGAGTTGATTGACTATGCAATGCGTTCGGGCGCTCCGTTGGAAGTAATCGAAAACTTGCAAGAGATGGAAGATGAAGGCGAAATCTATGAAAGTATAGAAGATATTTGGCCGGATTATCCGAGCAAAGAGGATTTCTTTTTTAATGAGGAAGAATATTGACGGCTTATAAGTAAGCTAAATTATTAAATTACAGCGCGATAAACAATGAAAATTTGTTTGTCGCGCTGATGTTTTATGGTGTTATATGGTGCGGTTTGTTTGTCTAAATTGCGGTTTTTCTTCTCAAAAACTGGGTTTGTTTGTCTAAAATACATTACCTTTGCTTCTCCTCAGGAATATTGAATTGGGAGGAAAAGCATATGGGAAGACCGAAAAGACTATATCCATTGGGCAAATATCGCCTTCGCACGCCGAAAGTGGTTGACAAGGAAAAAGCCTATCCTGTCGAGTTGGAATACACTTGGAACAGGCAGGTAATCCGTAAGACAACGAATGTCTTTGTCAAGGTTGCGGACTGGAACCAGAACGGTAATCAGGGACGAGGTGAAATACGTGCAAGTCATGGCGGTGAATCCAAACGACTTAACCAGTTATTGCTGGCACGTGTTGAACGTATAGATTCGCTACTTGCCGAATATAACGAAAAACATCCTAATCAGATAACCGTTGATGTCGTATCCGGCTTTCTTGCGGACAAACCTCTTGCGCGTCGTGATCAAGGGAAGGACTTCGTAGAGTTTACATTGGAACGTCTTTCTTCAGACTATGCAAGAAACAGAATCGGAAGGAGCCGGTATGAAAACGGAAAGAGCTGCATGAATATATTCCAGACATTTCTGAGGGCTACCCGACAGGGAACCTATCGTTCTGACAGTATTTATGTAGGCGATATGACTCCGGAGCTGTTAGACAGCTATATATCATGGCGCAGGGAAATCAAGCAGAACAGTGATGCCACTATCAACCACTCTTTGACTCCGATTCTAAAAGCGTGTGCATACGCCTGTGAAATGGGGATGATGGAACCTGCCGTCAATGCAAGGATTCAGGATATGCGCATTGTAACTAAGGTATCGCTTTCTGAAGAAGAAGCAGAGTTTGACGGCAAAAGTCTCAGTAAGGAACAGATGGCGGCATTGCTTGAATATTACAAGACCTGTACAGAACCGCGCAGAAAAGAATTTCTGGAAATGTTCTTCTTTGCGTTCCACGCCTGCGGTCTCCGTGTAGTGGATGTGATGACCCTGCAATGGAAACATATCGACTTCGCAAGGAAAGAGTTGCGGAAGATTATGATAAAGACAAACAAACGACATGTCATACCGCTTACTGAACCTGCATTACATATCTTACAGCAATGGCGGGAAAAACGTGAGGGATGCCGGTATGTGTTCAACCTTGTAAAAGAGACTTTGGATTTGGATGATGCGGAGGCACTGTACAAAGCCCGTAACAATGCCACTAAATGCATTAATCAGTCACTGGCCGTTGTCGGTGAGCAGATCGGCCTTCCGTTCAGTCTCTCGATGCACGCTGCCCGTCACTCGTTTGCGGTTTTTGCGCTGAACAAGGGATTATCCATGTCGGTAGTCAGCCGTCTGCTCGGACATAGCAGCACGGATATTACAGAGAAGGTTTATGCCCGTTTCCTGCCGGAGACGCTGTCGGCGGAGGTGGCAAAACTAAGAGGAGAATTAATCAAATTGACTATATAATCACTGTGAAAAGATAAAGAAACATGATATCATTGCCATTTCGAGTTGCATGTATCCTGATAGCAGGATTCCTTATTGTACTGGCTGTAACCTATATATACAAGTTAAACAGCCGTAAGGTATTCTGGGGTGTAGGGCTCACTGCCATTATCGGTATCCTCATCCTTCTTGGATTAGGGGTGCTTCGTCCATCTTGGGGAACAGAAACCGGCACGGCTGTCATTGTGGGAATCAGTACCGCTATCGGATGTGCAATAACGCTGATATATGCAGCAGAGGACTTGCATCAAAAGAAGCGAATTAAGGGAAAGAAAATCACAGAAACTGAATCTGTGCAAGAAGATATGGTTCCAGATCGCCATAAAGTGACTTTACCGTCTCGGCTTGATACTGAATTGGCAAGAAAGATCTTTGATAAAGCCATTGAAGAAGAATATATCATTATCAACGATGACCATTATGAATGGACTTTGAACAAAGTCCTTCTTGCATATATGTGCGGACGTATCTATTGCGAAGATTATCCTGAAAAAACAATATATGATGAGAAGATGTACTGGATGCCTGGCAGAGTGGAATTATTTCCGGGTACTGAATTAGATAAGTTATTTAACATGAAAGATTTGACCCAATCAAGGCATACTCGAAAAAACAAAGCTGCGCCTACAGGATTTGAGAAAATTGACAAGTTATTTGAGTAGCCAATGTGCTACTCTTTTTTTGTTTGACAAGCAGCAGGTTATAAGCTCATCACCTCCGTGTTATATACAACTCTAACACGATCTCTAACATAGTATCTAATTCATTCTAACACCAAGATTCCTAAGGAGTTTGAACCTTTGCATCGTGCTTTTGGTACGATGTGCACAGTCGTATCATAGCACGTAAACCCGGCTTACAGTCCGAGTGTGCATAAGGAAGGTTAAGCCATAATACGATAAACTATGGCTCAAAAATTAAATGGAGAAAAGAAACTATGCGACCGGGAACTGCTTGAAAAGATTCTCAGCATAGTAGAGAAACA
>OGUC01001032.1_pt1 | contig 11764 bp, 9 predicted proteins | sample 1573701 | NCBI WGS metagenome assembly OGUC01 (sample SAMEA2582017, study PRJEB24529) | metagenome | biome: Human gut stool | place: China | collected 2011
CGCCATGAGGCCGAGCACGATGCGCTGACCGATGCGCTGAACCGCGGCGCGTTTGAAAAGATCCTGAACATTTATGAGGGCGGCGAAAAGCCCTTTGCAATGATCATCTGCGATATCGATATTTTTAAGCAGGTCAACGACCTGCACGGTCATACGGTCGGTGATCTGATCTTAAAGAAGGTGGCGCGCCTGCTGACAACCACCTTCCGCAGTATCGACTATGTCTGCCGGATCGGCGGCGATGAGTTTGCCGTGATCATGGTGGATGTCGGCCGCGAGCTGCGCCAAACGGTCAGCGACAAGATCGAGCTGATCAATGATGCCCTGTCCAACCCCACGGACGGGCTTCCCGCAGTTTCGCTGAGCGTGGGCGTGGCCTTTACCGACTGCGAAAACCCCGGCGAGAGCATCTTTAAGGATGCCGATCAGGCGCTGTACCGTGTAAAGCAGAACGGTAAGCACGACTGTGGCTTCTATTAAGCGGCGCGCGGAGGTGACGCGCGCACGGCTGCTGGCGCTGCTGTTTCCGCGCCGGTGCCCTTTTTGCGGGGCGCTGCTCGGGGCGGATGCCGTGCAGGGGACAGTCTGCCCGGCCTGTCTGCCGGAGGAGATGCGGCTGCAGCATCTGCCGCCGCGTCTGCCGGAAGGAGAGCATGCTTTTTACGCGCTGGGGGAGGCTGCGGCCGCCTACTACTACGCCGATGCAGTGCGCGGCGCGATTTTGCGCTGCAAGCGCGGCGGCCGCCCGTGGTATGCGCAGGAGCTGGCCGACCGGATGGCGGTGCTGATCTTCGGCGCGCTGCCCGCCCGCAGGGTGGGGGAACTGCCGCAGTATCGCGGGCTGCATACGCTGCCGCTGTACAGCTGCATTGTGCCGGTGCCGCCCAACAGGCCGCGGCCCGGCGTGCCGGGGCTGCCGCTTTTGCTGGCGCGCCGGTTGAGCGCAGTGCTGGGAATCCCGGTGATGACGCCGCTCTACATAAAGAATCCGGGCCGCCCGCAGAAGGAGCTGACCCGCGAGGAACGGCTGCGCCGCGCGAAAGCGGCCTTTGCCTGCCGCCCCGGCACCGACCTGACCGGCAAGCGGGTGCTGTTGGTCGATGACATTATCACGACAGGGGCCACAGCGTCCGCCTGTGCGGCGGCGCTGCTGCAGGCCGGTGCCATTGAGGTGACCGCCGCAGCCATTGCCGCAACCGAGGAGTTGCCCAAGGCACAGCAGAAAAAAGAACGCTGAAAAGAAAAAGGACCGCGGCCGCAGCCGACAGACTGCGCCGGCTGCGGTCTTTTTTTGCGCCCTGTGAGGCTGCGCCTGCCGGGCGGGTTTTCTGTCAAAAAACCGTGCAAAATTTTGGTACATTTGCCACGCGATTTATTTTTAGACATCCTGTATAATATAGGCAACATAATCGGTTTTCCGAACCACAAGGAGAATTGCGATGGCAAACGAAAAGTACATTATGGCGCTGGATGCAGGCACGACCTCCAACCGGTGCATCCTTTTCAACGCCCGGGGCGAGATGTGCAGCGTGGCGCAAAAGGAATTTACCCAGTACTTCCCCCAGCCGGGCTGGGTGGAGCATGATGCCAACGAGATCTGGACCACCCAACTGGGCGTGGCACTGTCGGCCATGAACCAGATCGGCGCCTCGGCGGAGGATATTGCCGCCATTGGCATTACAAACCAGCGCGAGACAACGATCGTCTGGGACCGCGACACCGGCGAGCCGGTCTGCCATGCCATCGTATGGCAGTGCCGCCGCACAAGCGAATACTGCGATGCGCTCAAGGCGCAGGGCCTGACCGACAAGATCCGGGAAAAGACCGGCCTTGTCATTGACGCTTATTTCTCGGCAACCAAACTGAAATGGATTCTGGACAATGTGCCCGGCGTGCGTGCGCGGGCCGAGCGAGGCGACCTGCTCTTTGGCACGGTCGAGACTTGGCTGATCTGGAAGCTGACCTGCGGCAAGATCCATGTGACCGACTACTCCAACGCCAGCCGGACGATGCTGTTCAACATCCACACGCTTGACTGGGACGATGAGATCCTGCAGATCCTTGACATACCGCGCTGCATGCTGCCCAACCCCGTGCCCAACAGCGAGTTTTACGAGTACGCCGACCCGATGCACTTCGGCGGCGAGATCAAGATCGCCGGTGCGGCGGGTGACCAGCAGGCGGCGCTGTTCGGGCAGACCTGCTTCCAGCGGGGCGAGGCAAAAAGCACCTTCGGCACCGGCGGTTTTATGCTGATGAATGTCGGTGAAAAGCCGGTGTTCTCTCACAACGGGCTGGTCACCACCGTGGCGTGGGGGCTGGACGGCAAGGTGAATTATGCGCTGGAGGGTTCGATTTTTGTGGCGGGTGCGGCCATCCAGTGGCTGCGCGATGAGCTGCATCTGCTGGAGGATGCCAGGGACTCCGAATATATGGCGCAGAAGGTGCGGGACACGAACGGCTGCTATGTCGTGCCGGCCTTTACCGGTCTGGGTGCGCCCCACTGGGATCAGTACGCGCGCGGCGCTATTGTGGGGCTGACCCGCGGCGTCAACAAAAACCACATTATCCGCGCCACGCTCGACAGCCTGTGCTACCAGATCAACGATGTGCTGACCGCGATGGAGGCCGACAGCGGCATTGCGATGACGGCGCTCAAGGTGGACGGCGGCGCCTGCGCCAACAACTACCTGATGCAGACGATGGCGGACATCAGCAGCCTGCCGGTCAAGCGGCCCTGCTGTGTGGAGACCACGGCGCTGGGTGCGGCCTATCTGGCGGGGCTGGCTGTCGGCTACTGGAAGTCCACTGAGGATGTGCTGCAGAACTGGGCCGTGGATCGCAAGTTTACCCCCGCCATCACAGATGAAGAGCGCGCCGCGCGCCTCAAGGGCTGGAACAAGGCGGTGCGCTGCTCCTACGGCTGGGCGAAGGAGTAATGCCCCGAAGCCTTCCCCCCAAGGGGGAAGCCGTTCCAACCGCACGAACCAACAAACGAGGTACAACATATGCATGATATAGTCATTATCGGCGCGGGCGTGGCCGGGTGTGCCTGCGCGCGGGAGCTTTCGCGCTGCAGCGCGGATATTCTGGTGCTGGATAAGGCGGAGGATGTCTGCTGCGGCACCTCCAAGGCCAACAGCGCCATTGTACATGCCGGCTATGACGCTGCCCACGGCAGCCTGATGGCGAAACTCAATGTCGAGGGCAGCCGCCGGATGCCTGCGCTGGCCAAGGAACTGGATTTTGCCTACGCCCAGTGCGGCAGTCTGGTCGTCTGCCTGAGCGAGGAGGACCGCCCCGCGCTGCAGGGGCTTTACGAGAACGGCTGCGCCAACGGCGTTGAGGGGCTGCGCATCATTGAGCGGGACGAGCTTGCTGCGATGGAGCCGAATGTCTCCGATCAGGCGGTGGCAGCGCTCTGGGCGCCCACCGGCGGCATCGTCTGCCCGTTCGGGCTGACCTACGCGCTGGCAGAAAACGCCGCAAAGAACGGCGTACAGTTTCAGTTCGACACGGCGGTCACGGGGCTGCACCCCCTTGCGGACGGACGCGGCTGGGTCATCGAGACCGACCGCGGCACGCTGGAGGCGCGCTGCATCGTCAATGCGGCGGGTGTCTACGCCGATGTGCTGCACAATATGGCGGACGCCGACCACCCCATGAAGATCACGGCGCGGCGCGGCGATTACTTCCTGCTGGACCACACGGCCGGGCAGCATGTGCGGCATACCGTGTTCCAGCTGCCGGGCAAGTACGGCAAGGGTGTGCTGGTCACCCCCACGGTGCATGGGAACCTGCTCATCGGCCCGACCGCCATTGATGTCGAGGACAAGGAGGCCACCGCCACCACGGCGGCAGGCCTTGATGAGGTGCGCGCCAAGGCCGGGCTGGCGGTCAAGGATCTGCCGCTGCGCCAGACCATCACCAGCTTTGCCGGACTGCGCGCGCACGAGGCGCGGCACGACTTTTTCATCGGGGAGATCGCGCCCGGCTTTGTGGACTGCGCGGCCATCGAATCCCCGGGCCTGTCCAGCGCACCGGCCATCGGCGCAATGGTGGCGGATATTGTGCGGGACAGCCTGCACTTAAAAGAAAACCCGGCCTTTGACCCGACCCGCAAGGGTATTCTGGACCCCAAGACACTGGACTTTGCTGCGCGGGCGGCGCTTATTAAACAGAACCCGGCCTACGGTCAGATCATCTGCCGGTGCGAGAGCGTGACCGAGGGCGAGATCGTGGATGCCATCCACCGTGTGCCGGGCGCACGCAGTCTGGACGGCGTAAAGCGGCGCACCCGCGCGGGCATGGGCCGCTGTCAGGCGGGCTTCTGCAGCCCGCGCGTCATGGAGATTCTGGCGCGGGAGCTGGGCGTGGACCAGAGCGAGATCACAAAATCCGGCGGGGATTCCAAAATTATCGTCGGCACGAACAAGGATACATTTTGAGAGAGGGCTGCGGCAATGAAAAATGTAGATTTAGTCATCATCGGCGGCGGCCCGGCAGGGCTTGCGGCGGCGGTGGCGGCCCGCAAGGGCGGCGTGCAGGATATCCTGATCCTTGAGCGCGACAGCGAGCTGGGCGGTATCCTCAACCAATGCATCCACAACGGCTTCGGTCTGCATACTTTCAAAGAGGAGCTGACCGGCCCCGAGTATGCGGCCCGGTTTATCGAGCAGGTCGAGGCACTGGGCATCGCCTACAAGCTCAATACCATGGTGCTGGATCTGGCGGCGGACAAGACCGTGACCGCCATGAATAAGGCGGACGGGCTGTTCCAGCTGCACCCCAAGGCGGTCATTCTGGCAATGGGCTGCCGGGAGCGGCCGCGCGGCGCGCTGAACATCCCCGGCTACCGTCCGGCGGGTATCTTTACCGCAGGCACGGCCCAGCGGCTTGTCAACATGGAGGGGTATCTGCCCGGGCGGCGGGTGGTCATCCTCGGCTCGGGCGACATCGGCCTGATCATGGCGCGCCGGATGACGCTGGAGGGTGCCAAGGTGCTGTGCGTGGCCGAGCTGATGCCCTATTCCGGCGGCCTGAAGCGCAATATTGTACAGTGCCTCGATGATTTCGGCATCCCTTTGCGGCTGAGCCATACGGTTGTGGACATTCAGGGCAAGGAGCGGGTGACCGGCATTACGCTGGCCCGCGTGGAAAACGGCAAGCCCGTCCCCGGCACCGAGGAGCATTACGACTGCGATACACTGCTGCTCTCCTGCGGGCTGCTGCCCGAGAACGAGCTGAGCCGCGCGGCAGGTGTGGCGCTCAGCCCCGTCACCGGCGGCCCGGCGGTCAATGAGAGCCTTGAAACAAACCTTCCCGGCGTGTTTGCGGCGGGCAATGTGCTGCATGTGCATGATCTGGTGGACTATGTCTCCGAGGAGGCCGCGGCGGCCGGCGCGCACGCTGCCGATTTCATCCGCCGCGGTGAGCAGCCCGGCGGGACGGTGCTGCCCGTGCGGTGCGCAAACGGCGTGCGGTATACAGTGCCCACGGCCATCCGCCCCGGCTGCGCAGGGGATACCGTGACGCTGCGCTTCCGGGTGGGCAATGTCTACAAAAACAAGAAAATCGCGGTGTATCGCGGTGATACCTGCATCTACAGCCGCAAGCGGCCTGTGCTGGCCCCCGGCGAGATGGAGACCGTCCGCCTGAAGGCCGAGCTGCTGCAGGGCCCGGGCGAGGCCGTGACCGTAACTTTGGAGGAGGGCTGACGATGGAAAAGTGTGAATTGACCTGCATCGGCTGTCCTATGGGCTGCCCCCTGACCGTAGAGCTGGAAAACGGCGCGGTCACGGCGGTGTATGGCAACACCTGCCCGCGCGGCGATGCCTACGCCCGCAAGGAGGTGAGTGCACCGACCCGCATTGTGACGACAACGGTGCGGGTGACCGGCGGCGTACTGGCCGCTGTGAGCTGCAAGACGCGGACGGACATCCCCAAGGACAAAATCTTTGCCGTGGCGCGGGCGCTCAAGGCTGTGACCGTGGCCGCCCCGGTGACCATCGGGCAGGTCGTGCTGCCCAACGCCGCCGACACCGGCGTGGATGTGATCGCCACAAAAAATGTGGCAGTAAAGTAAGCGAAGAAGCCCCCTCTGTCAGGGGGCTTCTTTCATTCCGGTGCTCACAGACGCTGTGTTATGAAAATAACTTTCCCGAAAAGGTTAAATATTTCAAGAATTTTGGGCAAAAATCAACGGTGTGTTTGAATAATGCACAAAAAAACTGCCGTTTTTTCAGCTTTTCGACAATTCTGCTAAAAACACTTTCTTTTTTATGAAGAATATGTTAATATCTAATTAACAAAGTGCTTCGGCTGCAGAACCAGACAGCCCCGGCACCGAGTTGGGAGAAACCCACTCAAAAATTTGGAGGAATGCTTTTATGATGAAGTATCTGCAGAAGCTCGGCAAAGCTCTTATGCTTCCCGTTGCTGCACTGCCCGTCTGTGGTATCCTGATGGGCATCGGTTACGCTTTCGCTCCCGCTGTTATGGGTGCTGAGGGCGCAACTTCCGGTTTCGCTTACACTCTCGGTTTCCTGCTGATCAAGGCCGGCGGCGCCCTGATCGACAACATGGCATGGCTGTTCGCCATCGGCGCTGCTGTGGGTCTGTCTGATGACCATGACGGCACTGCCGGTCTGGCCGGTCTGGTCAGCTTCCTGATGATGCAGCAGCTGCTCAGCCCCGGCGTTGTCGGCGCTGTCCGCACGCTGGAGGAAGGCACCGTCGATTACATTGCTTTCAGCAAGATCGCCGGCAACTCCTTCATCGGCATCCTGGCCGCCATCATCGGTGCTGCCTGCTACAACAAGTTCAAGAATACCCAGCTGCCTGACTGGCTGGCATTCTTCAGCGGCAAGCGCAGCGTTGCTATCGTGACCGCCGTTGTTTCCATCGTGGTTTCCGTTGTCCTTCTGTTCGTCTGGCCCATCATCTTCGGCGTTCTGGTTGCCCTCGGCAACGGCATTGCCAAGATGAGCGGCATCGGCGCTGGTATCTACGCCTTCCTGAACCGCCTGCTGATCCCCACCGGCCTGCATCACGCTCTGAACAACGTGTTCTGGTTTGACACCATTGGTCTGGGTGATCTGAAGCACTTCTGGGCTGGCGATGTCACCGGTCAGAATGGTGTTAATTGGGACCTCGGCATGTACATGTCCGGCTTCTTCCCCTGCATGATGTTCGGTATCCCCGGTGCTGCTCTGGCCATGGTCCAGACTGCCAAGAACAAGAAGGCTGCTATCGGTCTGGTTGTTTCCGCTGCTATCTGCGCCTTCGTCTGCGGCGTTACCGAGCCGTTCGAGTTCGGCTTCATGTTCCTCTGCTTCCCCCTGTATGTTGTCTATGCTGCTCTGTACGGCATCTTCACCATCATCACCTACTACTCCGGTTTCCGTGCTGGCTTCTGCTTCTCCGCAGGTGCTACCGACCTGGTGTTCTCCGCTTCTCTGCCCGCTGCTGCTAAGACTTGGATGATCATTCCTCTGGGCATCGCTGCCTTCGTCGTGTTCTACCTCGTCTTTAAGTTCGCCATCACCAAGTTCGACCTGAAGACCCCCGGCCGTGAGGATGAGGATGCTGAGGCTGCTGAGGCCAACATCACCCTCGCCAACAACGACTTCACCGCCATCGCCTCCGGCGTTCTGGCTGCTGTCGGCGGCAAGGACAATGTTGCCAACGTTGACTACTGCGCCACTCGTCTGCGCTTTGAGGTCAAGGACAGCACTGGTGTCAACGAGAAGGCCGTCAAGGCTGCTGGTGCTGCCGGCGTTATCCGCCCCAGCAAGACCGCTTGCCAGGTCGTTATCGGACCCAAGGTTCAGTTTGTCTATGACGAGCTGAAGAAGATGCTGTAATTTCTGACATCTTTCGGTAAAGGTCTGGTTCCCTTTATCAAATCCGCCGTGGGCGGGCGTAGGCCCGCCCACGGCCTTTTGTTTGGAAACGGAATTTTGGTATAAAATTCAAATTTAGGCCATGGTTTGCCATGGCGCAGTGTGGTATAATGCAAATAGGAATAACGGAGCGCGCCCGCTCCGAACGATCAGGAGGTATTTTCTTATGAAGATCATCCGTGCTAAGGATTATTACGACATGTCCCGCAAGGCCGCCAACATCATTTCGGCGCAGGTCATCATGAAGCCCAACTGCGTGCTGGGTCTGGCCACCGGCGGTACCCCTGTGGGCACCTACAAGCAGCTGGTCGAGTGGTACAACAAGGACGACATTGACTTCTCCGAGGTTACGACCGTCAATCTGGACGAGTACCGCGGCCTGCCGAAGGAGCACCCCGAGAGCTACTGGAGCTTTATGCACCGCAACCTGTTTGACCATGTCAATGTCCGCCCCGAGGCCATCAACCTGCCCGACGGCACCAACATGGACGCCGACGCCGAGTGCGCCCGCTATGACGCAGTCATCCACAGCGTGGGCGGCGTTGATTTGCAGCTGCTGGGCATCGGCAATGACGGCCACATCGGCTTCAACGAGCCGGGCGATGCCTTCGAGCTGGGCACCCACTGCGTAGACCTGAAGCCCGAGACCATTGAGGCCAACAAGCGCTTCTTTGACGGCAACGCCGATCTGGTCCCCAAGCAGGCCTACACCATGGGCATCAAGACCATCATGCAGGCCCGCAAGGTCCTGATGGTCGTCAACGGCAAGGGCAAGGCCGACATCGTCAAGCAGGCGTTCTTCGGCCCCGTCACGCCGGAAGTCCCCGCCAGCATCCTGCAGATGCACCCCGACTTCATTCTGGTTGGTGACGAGGAAGCCCTGAACGAGATCTGATCAGCGGAGGAATACTGCTATGATCATCAAAAACGCAAAAGTTTACAGCGACGGCTGCCGCTTTGTAGAAAAAGATCTTATCATCCGTGACGGCCGCATCGTCTTTGGCGCGGCCCCGCTGGAAGGGGAGGCGGTCATCGACGCGGACGGTGCCTACGCACTGCCGGGTCTGGTGGACATCCATTTCCACGGCGCGGTCGGCCATGATTTCTGTGACGCCGATGCGGCAGGCCTGCAGGCCATCGCGGATTTTGAGGCGAGCAAGGGCGTTCTGGCCATCTGCCCCGCCACGATGACCTTCAGCGAGGAGATCCTGAACGGCATCATGGATGTGGCCGCAGCGCACAGGAACGAGCGCGGCGCAGATCTGGTCGGCATCAATATGGAGGGTCCCTACATCAGCCCCCGCAAGGTCGGTGCCCAGAACCCCAAGTATGTCATGGGGGCGGACGCAGCCATGTTCCGCCGCCTGCAGAAGCGTGCAAACGGCCTGATCAAGCTGGTGGATGTTGCCCCGGAAGAGCCGGGCAATCTGGACTTTATCCGGGAATGCCACAATGAGGTGCGCATCTCCATTGCCCACACCTGCACCGACTACGATACCGCCGTCAAAGCCTTTGAGGCCGGTGCCACTCACATGACCCACCTGTACAACGCCATGCCCGGCATCACCCACCGCGCCCCCGGCCCCATCATTGCGGCCATGGAGCACGATGCAGAGGTGGAGCTGATCACCGATAACGTGCACATCCACCCTGCCATGGTGCGGTTCACCTTCAACACCTTCGGAGCTGACCGCGTCTGCCTGATCGCAGACAGCGCCATGTCCTGCGGCCTGCCGGACGGCCAGTACAGTCTGGGCGGACAGGCCATTACGGTCAAGGGCCCGCGCGCTACCCTGACCGAGCACCCGGACACCATCGCGGGCAGCAACACCTGCCTGTACGACTGCATGAAGCGCGCCGTGCTGGAGATGAATGTGCCGCTGGAAAGCGCCGTCCGCGCCGCCAGCGAGACCCCCGCCAAGAGCATTGGCATCGACAACGACTACGGCAGCCTTGCCGCCGGCCGCTACGGCAACGTGATCCTTGCCGATAAGGAACTGAACCTCAAGGCCGTCATCCAGAAGGGCGTCCGCATCGTCTGAGCTTTGTAAAAAAGAGATGCCGGGCAGCTTGCAGCTGCCCGGCATCTCTCTGTAAAAATATGTTTTCCGCAACAAAGAGGCCGCTGCTCACGCAGCGGCCTCTTTGTTATGCAAAATATTATGCAAAAATCAGACCTTGAACAGCGGAGTGCCGGGGGCGACATCGCCTTCGGCCAGCATCTTCACTTCGTCGTCCGCACCATCGGTCACGATGATGGCGGTGGCGGTGGGGTGGCCTGCGGCGCGGATAGCGTCCAGATCCACCTTCAGCAGCGGGGTGCCGGCGGAGACCTTCTGGTTCTCCTTGACCAGAACAGTAAAGCCCTGACCCTTCATGTCCACGGTGTCCATGCCAACGTGGATCAGCAGCTCGATGCCGTCGTTGCTGGTAATGCCAACGGCGTGCAGGGTGGTGGCGATCTGGGTCACAGTGCCGTCAAAGGGGGCATACACGGTGTCGCCGGTGGGCTCGATGCCGCAGCCGGGGCCCAGAATGCCCTGTGCAAAGGTCTCGTCCGGGATGTTGGCCTGTGCCAGCACCTTGCCCTGCAGCGGGGTCAGTACAGTCTTGCTCTGGTTGGTGAACTTGGCGGTGTTTTCGTCCTTGGACTTGCCGCCGAACAGCTTGTCAAAAAATCCCATGATTATCAGTCCTTCCTGTCATTTTTCCGTGCGGCAGAGCCGACAGAGCAGCTGCTGCACCGGAATGGTTTACCTGTATAAAAGATACCATACTGCGCACCAAAATGCAAGGACGGCGGGCAGATTCCTACAGGGTCGGCTGGGCGGAAAACAGCTGTTTTTTTAGAGTTGGCTCTTCCGCTCAGACGATCTCGTACCACTTGATCTCGTTGGCGTCCAGATGCAGGGCGAAGTGATTGCCGCCGGTGGTGTAAACGGTGGTGTCCTGCGGCTCGTAGGTGTTGTTCACCACACAGTACTTGCCGTTTTTGACATAGGCGTGTACCTCCACGTTGTAGTTGGAGCTGAACCAGGTGTGCAGCTCCTCCTCGCTGTGGGCGCTCCACAGAATGGCGCGGTACAGGGTGCGGCTGTTGGCAAAGCTGTACGGCACGCCGCTGATGTACACCGCACGCCCCTTGCCAAAGTCGTGGGCGGCCATCTGCACTTCCTTGTCGCGCTGCACCAGAATTTCGGTGCCCTCAAGGGCGTAGATGTTCTTTTTGCCCTCGCCGAAGTCCACGGGCTGGTCGGCATCCTGCAGGATAAAGTGATCCGGGTGCTCGGCCCAGTTGTATTTATCGTAGTTCAGGGTGAAGCCGTTCTCCTCTTCCACGCCCAGCACGCTGGCCAGCTGGAAGATATGGCCCTGATAGGCGTGGCCGGAGGGTTCGCCTACGCCGATAAAGCCGCCGCCGTTCCAGACGAACTTGCGGATAGCGGAGGTGATCTCCGGGTCCTCCCACCAGATGCCGCCGGTGTGTGCGGTGTCGGCATCGCCCACGTTGATGATAACATCAAGGCTGTCCAGCAGGGCGGGGTCGTTCTTGATATCCTCAAAGCTGATGAACTTCACATCAAAGGGTGCGCCGGACAGCATTTCAATGACACCGGCGTAGCTGTAATTCTGCTTCTGGTACAGGGCGTGGTGCACCATGTGGCAGCCCCATGCACGCATTTTGCCCCAGCAGTTCAGCACGGCAACGCGCTTGACGCAGTAGGGGGTGGTGCCCTTGATGTTATCGTACAGCTCGCGGAACTCGTTGCAGACGCTTTCCACATAGTCCACAAACTCCGGGAAGTCCAGCGCCAGCTTCAGGTAGCCGCCGTAGCCGATGCGGTCGATGGGCTTGCGCA
>OGUC01001036.1_pt1 | contig 11735 bp, 7 predicted proteins | sample 1573701 | NCBI WGS metagenome assembly OGUC01 (sample SAMEA2582017, study PRJEB24529) | metagenome | biome: Human gut stool | place: China | collected 2011
CGCCGGTTTGACCGCTATATGCAGTGGGTCAGCTTTCAGCCGATCCTGCGCCGGATCTATGGCTGTTCCTTTTTGCCGCACCATGATTACGGAAAGGGAGGAAGAGGCTGGAGAGATCTCTGGCAGGACTGTCTTGCTCTGCTGATCATGGAGCCGTCAGTAGTACGCCAGATGATCGTTGACAATTATGGCGGTGTAAGGATGGATGGAACGAACGCAACGATCATTGGCAGCAGACAGGGAGAATTTATTGCAGACCGCAATAACATTACACGCGTATGGATGGATCATGCATTCTGGCCGTTTGTGACGACAAAATTATATCTGGATCAGACAGGAGATCTTGATATTTTGCTGGAGAAGGTAACCTATTTCAAAGATCTGCAGACAAAAAGAGGTACTGCACATGATAATAACTGGGATCATGCATATGGAAATAAACAGCGCACAGCAGGTGGAAATATTTATTTTGGAACAATTTTAGAACATATTTTACTGCAGAATCTATGTGCTTTTTATGATGTCGGAGAGCATAATGAGATGAGACTGCACGGTGCGGACTGGAATGATGCACTTGACATGGCATGGGAAAAAGGCGAGAGTGTGGCATTTACGTGTGCATATGCTGGAAATTTAAAAGACATTGCAGATTGTCTGAAGCATATGGAAGAGAAAACCGGGATCAGTAAAATTGAAATGGCAGAAGAGATGAAATGTCTGCTTGCGGAAGGAACAGAATTATATGAAAGTCCGGACAGAAAGCAGAAACTGCTGGACGAATATACCAGCCTCTGCGAACATAATGTAAAAGGAGGCATGATCCTGGTTTCCACAGAACAGATACGAAAGAATCTGGTGGAGAAGGCAGAGTGGCTGATGCAGCATATCAGAGAGAAAGAATGGATCAGTGCCGGGGATGATATGGGTTGGTTTAACGGATATTATGACAATCATGGAAATGCAGTTGAGTACAGTAAAAAGGATGAAGTCCGCATGATGCTGACAGGACAGGTGTTCGCAGTCATGAGCAAAACTGCGGGAGAGGAACAGGTAAAAGAAATCTGCAGGAGTGCAGACAAATTTCTGTTTGATCAGAAAGCCGGTGGATATCGTCTGAATACAGATTTTAAAGAGGAGAAATTTGATCTCGGAAGAATGTTTGGATTTGCCTATGGGGAAAAAGAAAATGGTGCAGTGTTTTCCCATATGACAGTCATGTATGCGAATGCACTGTATCAGAGAGGATTTATCCGGGAGGGACATAAAGTTCTGCAGACACTTTTAGAAGCCGCAATGAATTTTGAAAACAGTAAAATGTACCCGGGACTGCCGGAGTATTTTGATAATGAAGGCAGAGGACTTTATGCATATCTGACAGGTGCGGCGAGCTGGTATATGCTGACGATGATCACAGAGGTATTTGGTGTAAAAGGAGATCTTGGAGATCTGGTGATCGCACCATCTCTGCTGCCGGAACAGTTTGATGAAAAAGGCAGTGCTGGATTGAAGCTGGAATTTGCCAGGAAGAAATTTGAGATCATAATGCATAATCCGGAAAAGAAGGACTTAAGAATAGAGCAGATCAGACGGGCAGTGTGCGATGAGAAAGTCGTATTGGAACCGGAGCCGGAATATGGTGTACGGTTAAGGAAGAGTGTGATTGAAACACTTGACCAAAAAAAATGTCACAGAATTGATGTGTTTTTTCAAGAGTAACATGTAAAAATGACTGATAGGGTGAGAGAAGCAGCATACAGATTTTGTATGCTGCTTTTTTTAGAAAACATGCATTACCACATGGATTTATAATATTTATCCCGGTATTTTTTGGGCGTCAGTCCGGTATAGTTTTCAAAAATCTGAATGAAATGACTCTGTGAGGAGAAAGAAAGATAGTTTGCGATGTCGACGATCGGTTTGTCAGAATACCGCAGCAGATGAGTTGCCTTTTCAATCTTTTTTTCACGGATATAATCGCTGATGGATATGCCGAGGTTCTGTTTGAAAACGCGCGAGAGATAACTTTCAGACAGATCGGTATATTCAGCTAAAGTGGTTATGGTAATGCGTTCTTTGATGTGTGTATAGATGTAATCCACACATTGCATGACCGGTTTCGAGAGTATAGAACTTTTTTTCTGTAAAATCATTTTTCCGGTAAAATCTTTTACCATTTCATGATGCAGATCTGCCACCTGCCGGACGGTGGTACACGAATCCATCCTTAAAATATAAAAATCACTCAGGCGGTAAGCCTGCTCCGGCTCTAATCCGCCATCAATACAATAGCGCGTGATCATAGCGGTAGTGACAACAAAATGATATTTAATATTTGTAAGCGGATTACGGGAAAGGACACCGGTACCCTTTAAGTCGATGAAGGCATCTTCCTTACAGTTTCGTATCACAGAATCCATGTCACCGGTTTTGACTGCATTGTAAAAAGAATATTCAACAGTCGGGGAACGGTGCAGCATATCGTATTCACTGTTGGTTAATTCTGTGTGATACCATTCTTTTGAAAGTTCCATAGCATTACTCCTGTTTTTTATTTTCGCATTATTATGTCATGAATCTGATATTTTTTCAAGTGATTTAATATAATGCAGAGCTGAAATCCGGTAATATATCACTTGTAAACAAGACAGGAACACAAAAGATAAAGTGTTCCAAAGATGCTTATAAAAAGGGAGGAAAAGTAAATGAAACGAAGAATCGTAAGTATGATGCTTGTGGCAGCAATGGGGACAGCTTTATTGGCAGGCTGTGGAGGAAATACAGCAAACAGCAGCACAGCAGAGACATCCAATGACACAGCAAAAGAAGACACTGCGCCGGTAACAGAGACAGCAGATACAGACGCAGAGACAGCAGGTACAGACGCAGAGACAGGTACTTCTGATGAGGGAAAAGTATTGAATATCTACTGCTGGAATGAGGAGTTCAAGAGTCGTCTGACAGATCATTATCCTGGATATACAGAGGTAGATGCAACCACAGGTACGATCGGTGATGTAACTGTAAAATGGAACATTACACCGAATGATGACAATGCATATCAGAACAACCTGGACGCAACCTTATTAAAACAGGCCGATGCAGCAGCAGATGACAAGATTGATATCTTTTTAGTAGAAGCTGATTATGCATTAAAATATGTAGATACCGACTACACAATGGCAGTATCAGATCTTGGAATTACTGATTCAGATCTTTCCAAACAGTATCAGTACACCAAAGATGTTGTTACCGATTCCAACGGTGTATTAAAAGGTGTTTCATGGCAGGGCTGTCCTGGCGTATTATTCTATAACAGAGATGCAGCAAAAGCAGTATTAGGATCTGATGATCCTTCAGAAGTTCAGAACTATGTAAAAGACTGGGATACATTCAATGATACAGCAAAGAAGATGAAAGATGCAGGCTACACCATCACATCTTCCGCAAACGATACTTACCGTGTATATTCCAACAACGTTACTTCCAAATGGGTTGTTGATGGCAAGATCAATATTGATGACAACATTATGAAATGGGTTGATGATTCCAAAGAACTTGTAGATGCAGGCGAGACAGGAACATACGAACTGTGGAGTGATGACTGGAAGAAAGGTTTCTATCCGGAAGGAAATGTATTCTGCTACTTTGGACCTGCATGGTTAGTAAACTTCTCAATGGCAGCAGATACCGAAGGCAGTATCGGTTACAACGGTGGCTGGGGCGCAACCGAAGGACCGCAGGGCTTCTTCTGGGGTGGTACATGGATCTGTGCAGCAACAGGAACGGATAACCCAAGCCTTGTAAAAGATATCATGCTTCAGATGACAACCAATGATGATGTTATGAAAGAGATCATCGAGAAAGATGATGACTTTGTAAACAACCAGGATGTAATCGCTGAGATGGCAGACAGCTCCTATTCAAGCAAGATCTTAGGTGGACAGAACCCACTTGGCATTTACAGCTCAGGCGTTTCCAAACTTGATTTAAGCAACCTTTCTGCATACGATCAGGGATGTAACGAAGAGTTCCAGAACGCAATGAAGAACTACTTCGAAGGAACAGCTACCAAAGAAGAGGCATTAGATCTGTTCTACAAATCAGTGGTAGAAAAATATCCGGAGTTAACATACTAAGCAGACAATGGTATAAAAAATGAACAGATGCCGCGCCTGCCGGACCGTAAGGGAGGCGGGCGCGGCTCATTTTATATCCAAATGTGTGTAAAAACTGTAAGCGCAGAGCTGACAGCAGACTTACACAGAGTAAAAGTGAGGGATGCTGTGAGCTCTGTGAACGAAAATCATGCACTCTGGAAAAGGAGGTCAGGTTGTTATGAAGAAAAGAAGCGGAAAGGTAGTAAGATACAATAAATGGGGATATATCTTTTTGATTCCTTTTATTGTAGTATATGTTATTTTTCAGCTGATTCCGTTGATCAGCACTATTTACAACAGTTTCTTTGAAAACTATATGTCAGGACTGACGCAGGTCGGACCGAATTTCGTCGGACTTGCAAACTATAAAAAGCTTTTCTCCGATGGAGATATCTGGATTTATACCAAAAACACCATGTTATTATGGATCATGTGTTTCATACCGCAGATCATTTTGTCACTGGTACTTGGAGCATGGTTCTCTGATGTACGTCTCAGATTAAAAGGAACCCGTTTCTTTAAAACAGTCGTATATCTGCCAAACCTGATCATGGCATCTGCATTTTCCATGTTATTCTTTACATTGTTCTCCGATGGAGGACCCATCAACTCGATGCTGATGCAGATCGGATTTATTGATACACCGTACAAATTTTTATCCAATGCGGGCAGTGCAAGAGGGCTGATCGCGTTAATGAACTGTCTGATGTGGTTTGGTAATACAACGATCCTTTTAATGGCAGGTATGATGGGTATTGATACCTCTTTGTTTGAGGCAGCGGAAGTTGATGGTGCAACTTCTTCCCAGGTATTCTGGCAGATCACATTGCCATTGTTACGTCCGATTCTTGTATATGTGGTTATTACATCTCTGATCGGTGGTTTACAGTTATTCGATGTACCGCAGATCTTAACCAATGGAACCGGTGACCCGATGCGTTCTACCATGACGCTGATCATGTTCTTAAATAAACATCTCTACAGCAAGAACTATGGTATGGCTGGTGCATTGTCAGTTGTTCTGTTTATCATTACAGGTATCTTAAGCCTGGTAGTATTTAAGATAACCGGCAATGATAAGAGGAAGGGGTGAAGATCATGAATGAAAATCGTAATCTGAAAAAAGGTGTAGGAATTCATGCAAGAAGACTGATCGCATATATCGTACTGATCATTGTTTCCATATTGTGTCTGTTCTGGTTTTATGTACTGTTTATCAATGCAACCAGATCAAACGGTGAGTTACAGTCAGGTTTTACGCTGGTTCCGAGCAGCCATCTGTGGGAAAACTGGAAGAATTTGAGAAATGGAACGCTTCCGGTATGGAACGGTATGTTCAACAGTCTGATCGTTTCTTCGCTCAGTGCAGTACTCAGCGTATATTTTTCAACGATGACAGCTTATGCGATCCATGCATATGATTTCAAACTGAAAAAATACATTTATCCGTTTATTTTGATGATCATGATGATTCCGACACAGGTAACTGCACTTGGATTTATCAAACTTGTTTCCAACATGAACTTAGAGGATTCCTTTATACCTCTGATCGTGCCGACGATTGCGGCTCCGGTTACATTTTTCTATATGAAACAGTATATGGAGAGTACACTGCCGTTGTCACTGATCGAGGCAGCACGTATCGATGGTTCCGGTGAATTCCGTACCTTCAATGCAATTGTAATGCCACTGATGAAACCGGCAATTGCTGTGCAGATGATCTTCACATTCGTAAGCAGCTGGAACAACTACTTCACACCGGCATTGATCTTACATGATGACAAGAAAAAAACACTGCCTATCTTAATCGCACAGCTGCGTGCGGCTGACTGGCTCAAGTTTGATATGGGGCAGGTATATGTGATGATCGCATTTTCCATCTTCCCGGTTATCATTGTATATCTGATCTTATCCAAACACATCGTACAGGGTGTTGCACTTGGAAGCGTAAAGGGTTAATAAACGGATTGCTGTACTACATAAAAATGAGACTGCCATATGGGTGGTCTCATTTTTTAACTCTTATTTTTGATGAAAATCTTTGACAATGTCACTGGTAAATAAGCCGGTTGTGTGCTATACTATTATCTATGATTAGTAGAAATAAAGGATCGGATGTGTTGGGGTACATGGGTGCAGACAAGAACGGACAGGCTGGATCTTTGTAAAATACACATAGAAATGGAGAGGAATATGACAGAGACAGGATTATGGATTTTTCTGATTTGTTTACTTGTAGTAGTCATCATAGCGACTGTGGTTGCAGTAGTGTCAGCAGTATCAGGTGCTACGGCAGCGATCGTGGATGATGAGGAATCAGAGGAAGAGTAGGAATACAGCAGGTATAAGAGAAAAGCCTCTTGTCAGTTTTGTATAGGTGTATAGCTGACAGGGGCTTTTTTGTGCACAGGATTCTGCCTTAATCAGCAATCTAAAAAAATATAAACTGGTACGAAAGTCTTGCAATCCATTTTGAAACAGGTAAACTAAATATATTGTGGCAAAATATTTGCTGCCAGGTGTTTATTACAAATGTCTTGCGTATTCAGGTGGAGGGACAAAAGAGAGTGTTGTCAAAATTAAGTGTGAAGAAACCGTATACTGTGATCGTAGGCGTGATCTTAGTCATTGTGTTAGGAGCCGTATCCCTAACCAAAATGACCACAGATCTACTGCCGGATATGAGTCTGCCATATGCCTTAGTCATTACGACGGATATGGGGGCAAGCCCGGAGAAAGTGGAATCCGATGTGACAGCACCTGTCGAGGCATCCATGGCGACGACTTCGAGCATCAAAAATGTGAGTTCTGCCTCCTACGATAATTATTCGATGGTGATCTTAGAGTATGAGCAGAATGCCAATATGGATTCGGTCATTATCGAGATCCAGCAGAAATTAGACCAGTTAGAGGGCAGTTTTCCGGATGGTGCCGGGAAGCCGATGATCATGCAGATCGACCCGGATATGATGCCTGTAATGGTGGCATCTGCCGATGTGGAAGGCATGACGCAGTCAGAGATTTCGGATTATGTGGAAAATGAACTTTCGCCGGTGCTTGAGAGTATCGACGGTGTGGCATCTGTTTCTACAACCGGAACTGTGGAAGAGAACATTCATGTCACATTAGATCAGGATAAAATCGATGCACTGAATCAGAAGATCCAGAGTAAGATCGAGGAACAGTTTACTGAACCGCAGGAACAGCTCGATCAGGCTGCCGAGCAGGTGGAGAGTGGACGCAGGCAGATGGAAAGCGGAAAAGATCAGCTTGCAAACCAGCTTGGACAGGCAGAAAATGAAGTGATCAATGGTAAGTCGCAGGCGTTTGTGGCAGAATCAGATCTGAGTCAGAATTATACAGTATTGAAAGCGACCGATGAGCTGATAAAGCGGGCAATCCCGGAACTCCAGAGTATTTATGAACAGGGAATGGGATTAAAAGCAGACATTGAACAGGCACAAAAAGAAGCCCAGATGAACAGTGACGATGGAAGCAGACGTATAGAAGAACTTTTAGAGGAGGCGAAGATTTCCGGAGATCAGGAACAGATCAATCAGATCCTTGCGATGACCGGGGAAAATCAGGAGAGCATTGCGGAAGCAGGAAAACGTCTGGAATTATTACAGGAAGAACTGTTAGAACTGAATACATCCTTAAATCAGCAGTGGGCAGATCAGTTAGCAGCGTTAAATGTGAGTCTTAGTTCGATCGATGATATTCCGCAGGTGATTACGCAGCTGTCACAAAAACAGGTTGAGATCCAAACAGCAATGGCAGCTCTGCAGACTGCACAGGAACAGGTTACAGATGGAAAAACTACCTTAGATGATGCGTATGTAACGTTAAACCGGATGGAGATCGACGGGATCTTAGAGATGAGTGAAGCGTCTGCACAGCTTGCGGTCGGGGAAGCCCGGTTAGAGCAGGGACAGGAAAAATTAGAAGAGTCAAAACAGAGTGCACTTGAGTCTGCGGATCTGAATCAGATCCTGTCGGTGGAAACATTAGGCCAAATTCTGACAGCACAGAATTTTTCCATGCCGGCAGGTTATGTCAATGAAAATAAGAAACAGTATTTAGTGCGTGTCGGCGACGAGGTTTCATCCGTGGAAGAACTTGAAAATCTTGTGCTGGTGGATGTCGGAATGGATGGAATCGCGCCGATCCGTTTATCAGATGTTGCAAAGACAGAAGTGGTGGATGATACAGGGGATTCCTATTCCAAAGTAAATGGAAATCCGGCGATCATGCTTTCCATTGAAAAGCAGACCGGATACTCCACCGGAGATGTGACAAAGCGGATCAGGACACGATTTGAGTCGTTGGAAAAAGAAAATGACAAACTTCACATGACGATATTGATGAATCAGGGCGTCTATATTGATACCATTGTGCAGTCTGTCATGGAAAATATGATCTTGGGTGCGATCCTTGCCGTGCTCATTTTGATCTTATTTTTAAAGGATATCAAACCGACACTGGTGATCGCGTGTTCTATCCCGCTCAGTGTGGTTTTTGCGATCGTTTTGATGTATTTTACCGGAATATCGTTAAATATCATTTCACTGTCCGGTTTGGCGCTCGGTGTCGGCATGCTCGTGGATAACTCGATCGTCGTGATCGAAAATATTTACCGTCTCAGGAATCAGGGATTTTCGATCCGGAAGGCAGCAGTCGAGGGAGCAGGACAGGTGGCAGGTGCGATCTTTGCATCCACACTCACGACGGTCTGCGTGTTTGCACCGATTATTTTTACGGAGGGTATCACAAGGCAGCTGTTTGTGGATATTGCACTCACGATCGCCTATACGTTAGCTGCAAGTCTGATTGTGGCGCTGACGTTTGTACCGATGATGGCATCCGGTGCGCTGAAGAATACCAGAGAAATCAAACATCCGCGGTTTGACCGCATTTTAGATGGATATGAAAAAGTTCTGCGTGTGGCACTGCGGTTTAAACCGATCGTACTGATCTGTGTGGTAGTTTTTCTGGTGGCAAGTGTGACGCTTTCCGTTTCCAAAGGATTTACCTTTATGGACATGAATATGGAGACAGAGCAGCTCACGGTCACGGTTTCAGCGAAAGAGGATGAAAAGCTGACATTTGAGGAACTGACGGAGCGCGCGGATGAGGTTGTGGATAAGATCTCTGGCATCTCCGGTGTGGATTCGATCGGAGCCATGGCAGGCGGCGGTGGAATCATGTCGATGGGCAGTACGGACAGTGTGACCATGTACGTGCTCATCGATGATTCCGGGGCGACTGGCAGTGAGATCACTGCCTCGATACAGGCGCTTACAGCGGATCTTGACTGCGACGTGAATACGGACAGCTCTGCGTCGGATATGAGTTCCTTTTTCGGAAGCGGTATTTCCGTGCGGGTCAGCGGAAAAGATTTAGATAAGCTGCAGAAACTCGCAGGGCAGATCGCAGAAGTCGTGGAAAAGACGGAGGGCACTGTAGATGTGGACGATGGTCTTGGAGATACGACACCGTCTTTCACGGTAAAAGTGGACAAAGAAAAAGCTGCAAAATATGGCATGACAACAGCGCAGGTGTATCAGCTTGTCTATAAACAGCTTGCATCGAATACGTCATCCACAACGATCTCGACGGATTTAAAAGACTATAAAGTATATGTGCAGAGTGGGGAACAGGCGGATGTCACGCCAGGGGATATCCGTAAGCTGACATTTCCTTATACAGACCGTATCAGCGGAGAGACAACAGATATTCCCCTGAAAGATATCGCAGAGTTTGAGGAAGGTGAGTCCTTAAATGTGATAAACAGAAGCTCGCAGACGCGCTATATCAGCGTGACAGCCGGTGTGGATGAAGATCACAATGTGACGCTGGTAAGTGACCAGATCCAGAAAGAATTAGATAAGATCAAGCTGCCGGATGGATATGAGATCTCCATGACCGGGGAGGATGAGACGATCCGGGATGCGATGAACCAATTGTATCTGATGCTGATCTTAGCGGTGGTATTTATTTATCTTATCATGGTTGCACAGTTCCAGTCATTTTTGTCGCCTTTTATTATTATGTTCACGATTCCGCTTGCATTTACGGGAGGTTTCTTTGCTCTGTTTGTGACAGACAATGAAGTCGGCGTGGTATCCATGATCGGATTTGTCATGTTAGCGGGTGTCATCGTCAATAACGGAATCGTGTTAGTCGATTATATCAATCAGCTGAGAAGAGAGGGCATGGATAAAAAGGAGGCGATTGTCACAGCCGGAAGAACGAGACTGCGCCCGATCTTAATGACGGCACTGACCACGATCCTTGCAATGTCCACGATGGCGATGGGACTTGGAAGCGGTTCAGAGATGATGCAGCCGATGGCGATCGTGACTGAGGGAGGTATGTTATATGGAACACTGCTGACACTGATCGTGGTGCCTTGTATCTATGATCTGTTTACGAGGAACAAGAGTATGGTGGAGGAAGAGATCTAAAAAAACAGTTGACAAACCCCGCGTCCCCTCGTATGATAAAAACAGCAAAAAACAAAGGTTGTGAGAAAGAGGAGTACACATAAACTCTTTGCAGAGAGGGAAGTTCACCGGCTGAAAGACATCCCAGAGAAAGATATGTGGAAGGTAGCTTTTGAACCGGAATGCTGAGAAAGCATAGCTGTATGACAGGATATAAGAACAGGCATTGCAGATATGCACAGGTATTCACGACTCATCCACGTTACAGGATGACCGGTCAGATATGGAACTGGCTGGACATGAGCACCAACAAAGGTGGTACCGCGATCATATTCCCCCTTTGTATTCCGTATGGAATACGAAGGGCTTTTTTTAATTCATAGGAAATTATGTCCTGTGAATCAAAACCGCCTATCTATCAGAACTAAAAAAGGAGAACAGATTATGTGTCAGAATTGCAGCAAAGAATTAGCAAAGACCTACGATCCAAAAAGCATTGAAGACCGTTTATACAAAAAATGGGAAGACAACGGCTATTTCCACGCCGAAGTTGACCGCAGCAAAAAGCCGTTTACCATCGTGATGCCGCCGCCAAACATCACAGGACAGCTTCACATGGGACATGCCCTCGACAACACCATGCAGGATATTTTAACACGTTATAAGAGAATGCAGGGTTACAACGCATTATGGCAGCCGGGTACAGACCACGCTTCCATCGCAACAGAAGTGAAAGTAATCGAGAACCTGAAAAAACAGGGCATCGACAAGCGTGATCTTGGAAGAGAAGGATTCTTAGAAAAATGCTGGGAGTGGCGTGACGAGTACGGCAGCCGCATCATCAACCAGTTAAAGAAAATGGGATCTTCCGCAGACTGGGAGAGAGAGCGTTTTACGATGGACAAGGGCTGCTCTGAGGCAGTACTTGAGGTATTTGTAAAATTATATGAAAAAGGGCTGATCTACAAAGGTTCCCGTATCGTCAACTGGTGTCCGGTATGTAAGACTTCCATCTCAGATGCCGAGGTAGAGCACGAAGAGCAGGACGGATTCTTCTGGCACATCAACTATCCGGTTGTCGGCGAAGAGGGAAGATTTGTTGAGATCGCAACGACAAGACCGGAGACATTGT
>OGUC01001051.1_pt1 | contig 11649 bp, 8 predicted proteins | sample 1573701 | NCBI WGS metagenome assembly OGUC01 (sample SAMEA2582017, study PRJEB24529) | metagenome | biome: Human gut stool | place: China | collected 2011
ACGGAAAAACGGAAGGCAAACTTGCAAACTTGCAAAACTTGCAGCATCTCCACACACACACGTGCGCGTACATTATAATATGAAAAAATAATAAAGCATAAAAAAGAGAGCGGAAGACAGACGGACGATACCGGAGAGAACTACAACGGAGGAAAGGATAACAGAATGCAAAAGGCGGAAAGGGAGATACGTGACAAGACTTCCGGTGGAAAAGAGCAGGAAAGCCTGACAAGGAGAAAATAAGAAAGCGGAAGACAAGGACTAGAACAAAACAAACACTGACCGTAAAGGACCGACTTCCTGAATCTGCGGCAACCACACACTTTAACCTTAATACAATTCACATAATTCTGCGGAAGACACGTATCCTGCATGCGAAAAACCTCCTAGCTACTTTAAACAAGGTACGTTACTAACATACAGGCCTCTATGTTAGTAACGTACAAGGTCACACATTACTAACCTTACGGAACACACGTTACTAACCCTTCGGAACACACAAACTATACAAAAGCACATAGCATCCCGTCCAATACCCAGATACTCCGTCAGAAAAGCTGCCGGCTGCTGTTCACCTACCGCTCATCGGTTACCATAACCTCCAGAAAGATTTTCTTCATCCCCCCATTACAAAAAAACAGGATAGAACCAGACCATTCACTACCTAGAACTAGGAAAAAAGATGGAAGCCAACACACCACTCCACCTCTTCCTCCACTCTACCCTTCACACTCTCATCGGATTGTATGTCATTACTTTACCAGGATATAATAATCCATCGCCATTATAATGTACGCATACGCGCAATCGCGCGCGCTCGTGTGTGTGTGTGTGTGTGTGGAAAGACTGCAAGTTGTGCAAGTTTGCAAGTTTCCCCCTTGCATCATCTCATAAAAGGAGCTGAAAAAACAAAAGAAACAACAAGAGAATAATCACCAAGAATTAAAATATCAACAACTTTCAGGCCCCTCGCTCCAGCTCCAAACAGACCTTATAAAAAATGGAGAATCAGCAAAACGAATTACATAAAAAACAATCACACATAAAATTATTGTCTTTCACACTTTGCTTTCTTTATATTGTAGCGATAGGCTCGACAAGCCAAAACAAAGTATATCGCACATTGTATCCATAGGATAATATATTGCTGACTGATTTCAGACATACTAGCTCCCATAGAATTTATCTTAACAAAGGCCAAAGTTCCGGGAGCCGCAGGAACCATATAATGAATCCATTGCCAATACCAAGGCATTAACTCCAGCGGATAAGAAACTCCGGACAGAAAAATCAATCCTACAGAGAAGAAAGCTACCAACAACAATGGAGCATCACTATCACTGAAAAATAACGAACAGGCCAATCCAAAGAAACTGGTAGCAAGAATATAAGGTATCATAAGTGCCACAATTTTCCACGGATATGCTAAATGAGGCAATTGGAAAACTAAAGGAAGAAGCCCCAACAAAAAGACAGAGAATAAAGCATAAAAGACTAAATAAGTAAATGATTTTCCTATCACTACGGATGCCATACGTAAAAAAGAAAGATCCCTTCCTTCAGGGCCTGCAAACATCAGTATATCTCCAGTTTCACGCTCTTTCCCACTCAACATGCTGATAACAAATATCAACGTCTGAAAAATAACAACCATCAAAACGGCAGGTATCAAATAAGTACCATAACCATCGGTATAATTATACAGGGCAGTACCTACCACATCGACAGACCTTGTTTGAACCACAGATTGTATATCATCCTGAGGTAGAAAAACCACTTGCTCGGGTCGGACATCATCATTCACAGCAAGCATGGCTCCAGCAGACGCTTCCTGCATGGAAGCAAAATAAAGGAAAGCCGTAGTGGTGCTGTACATAATATATATCGCTTCTTCACCACGCCCCACACGAGCGTCAAAATCCGCGGGAATGTAAACAATACCCACCACTTCATCATATTTCATCAATTCCTTAGCAGCAGGCAAATCAGCATTGTTTGTCAATACCCGTGCCTGCGGAGTGGCATCCAGCAAACGGATGTAACTGCGGCTTAACGGAGTGCGACTCATATCCACTACTGCCACCGGAGCATCGCGTACCACATTGGGAGCATACATATAGTTATAAAGTAATCCATACACAAAGATGCCACCGCTGAGTACCAATAAAATGGAATAGCGGGTACACATCACACGAAACTCGTGCCAAGATACAGCTAATATATTATTCAATATCGTCATATTTCCGACTGATTAAAGAGCGTTTCAAATGAGGTAACAACAATAAAGGAGGAATAAGGAACAACAGCAGACAGGCTACATTGCCCCACATATACGCATAACCATAGTTGCCATAAAGCAGATTCTGTCCAATCTCGACAAAGTGACGGACGGGGAAAAGATAAGAGGCATAGTACACCGGTGCAAACATGTGAAGCACCGGAAAGGTAACCCCGCCAAGGGTAGCGCCTAACGATCCTACCATGGAAACGATACTGATAATAATACTCAACGCAGGAAAAAGAGAGAACAGAAAAACCGCCAGCGCCTGCGTAGCAATGACCAATAGTGCCGAAGTAAGATTCAACGCCCAAAAACCACAATCCATCGGTATATGCATGGCACCAAAAAAGACATAGTTTGCCAGAATACTCATAACGATGAAGATAAAACTGTATGGAAGTAACTTGGCAGTGACCGCCACCCAGATATTCCCATCTGCCACTGCCAGCCAATTGGCTGAAGTATGGAATTTCCCTTCACTGCCAATGGAGTATGTAGTGACCAACAACAAGATAACTTGCAGAAAAACAAAGAAGAATGGCTGTGTAAGATAGACCGAATAATCCATATCAGGATTAAATAACGGATGATTCTGTGTGGTGACCGGTAACAGAAAAGATTCTATCTCTTCCTGATTTATACCCAATGCCACAGCATGAGTGACAATGGGAACTACCGAGATGCTTTTCAACAAACTTTGAAATGCTCCGTGAATCTCACTTCCCACACTCATCAATGCATAATGGTAATAATAAGTCAGAGCTGTTTCCTTACCATCCATCACCTTTGCTTCAAAACCAGACGGAATACTGAGGTATCCATAAATACTTTTCCGCTGCACATCTGCCCTGGCCTCCGCTTCATCGGCATAATGCCGAGTGATGCGGAAAGTGGGAACAGCCTCGGTCATACGAATTATCTCACGAGAAGTGGCTGTATTATCACCATCCACAACACCCACAGGCAGATTCTCCATCTGTCCGTTACCAAAAATTGTAGCCATAAAGAAGATAGAAAACAAAGGCAAGACGATACACGATGCAAAATAAATGCGCCGGGAAACCATACGGTCCAGTTCACGTTTCAATACCGCTATAAAAGGAGATTCTTTCATTCAAGTAGTTCATTTATATTTACCATTCACTGCAATCAGAATAACATAGCTATCCTTCTATCATTTCAATTCATCCAGATTTACCAAGACGGACATACCCGGTCTTAATCCCTCCATCGGCTCTACAGGCAGCGCATGAATTTCAAAAGTTTTCATATCGTATGTCCCCGTCTGCTTGGTAGAACGCCAAGTGGCAAAACTCCCCAACGGGCTGATGTAATTGATTTTAAATGCCTTGTTTTTTACATCAAGAGCCGGAATATCTCCCATAAAATTCTCGTTCATACGGAAATAAGGCATATAGTCCTCACGGACATTAAGCACTACATGACAATCATCCAATACTACCAGACTCATAATGGGAGTCCCCGCTCCTACCAGTTCTCCACGCTTGGGGTAGATGGTTGATATCTGTCCGTCTTCGGGAGCTGTGAGGCGGGCATCCATCAACAAGGCCTGAACCTCATTCACAGTGCCCCGAGCCGCATCCACCAAGGAGCGGGCACTCTCTTTATCCTCTTTCTGCGCTCCGTCCTTCACTAACAGGAATTGTTGATGCGCCGCCCGTTCGGCGGCAACAGCAGCTTTATACATGGCTTCCACTTCATCTTTCCGCTGGCTGGTGACCACGCTATCTTTGTAAAGCGCCTGAATACGGTCATACGTCACCGTGGCCAGTTGCAAGTCACTCTTTGACTTGTTCCACAATTCTTCTACCGAACGGACTATCTGCCGACGTGTACCGTCGTCTATTTTCTTGTTCTGAAATTTCGCAATATCTTCCAAGGCATTTACCTGCTGGAACTTCGCCCAAGCCTCAGGACTGTTAATCACAACCAAGGTGTCACCCATCTTTACATACTGTCCCTCCCGGACCAAAAAGGTATCAATTCTACCGGGAAGTTTTCCGGAAATCCGTATTTCAGTAGCTTCTATCTGCCCCTGCAATACAACCGGTTTATTGCTCATAGCTATAATCCCAATGGCAGACACCATAACAATGGCCACAAGAACAACGATAAAAGCGACTCCTAACTGTTTCTTCTCTTTTTCCATATTGTTTTCTTTTTTTATTATTTCCCGAATATAAAGTTCTCGGTTTGTCCGGTACGGCTATACTGCCAAAAACTTTCGGGCATTCCGCAAGTAGAGAGCAGAGATGCCAGTGCCACATCATATTTATAATAAGCCAGCAAAAAAGCAATCTGCACCTTGGACAACATCGTTTCCGCATCAATCACATCAGTAGAGGTAGCCATTCCTTCCTGAAAGGATTTTTTACGGATACGTACCAATTCACGACTCATCTCAATCGTGGTGTTGAGTGCGGCGACATCATCCTTTGCATTCTGAATTTCGCTATATAACTTGTCTACCAAAACACCCAATTCATTCTGAGCCTTTTCCCTTCCCAGTTGCAAAGTTTGTTTAGTAAGACGTGTCTGACGGATATTGGCTTCACGGTTCAGTCCGTCGAATATATTCCAAGTAAAACCCACTCCTACCAAAGTACGGGGCATCAGGTTTTTCGGAAGATTCTCTGCATAAAGTGTCTGCTTTCCAAACAATGCAATGGTAGGAATATATGCACTTTTACTGATTTTCAATTGATTATCTGCCATCGCCTCCTGTATTCGCAATTTACTTACTATATAGCTGCCGGTACTTACCAGATTCTTGAAATAAAGTTCATCGGGCAGATCATGGTTCATAAACAAAGGAGAACTGGGATTGATGGATATGGCGTCTTCCACATTCAACAAGACTTTCAAGGCATTTTGCGCCACATTCAAATCTTTCCGGGCAGATTCCAACTCACGTCTGGCCTCGTCCATAGTGACCTGAGCAAAGAGGCGTTCGGCCTTATTTATCATACCGTTCTCCTCCAGCTTCATGGCATTACGGTAATGTTTCTGCAAGCCTAAAAAGGTTTGCTCGCGTACATCCACCACTCTTTGCGCCAGACGCAAAGCATAATAAGTTTCCACCAACTCCGATTGCAAAGTAGCTCCCGCCTCTTCCCTACCTGCTTTGGCCAAATCTACCATACGGTTGCCGATACGGCTTGCAAAAATTCGTTTTCCGCCTGTAAAAAGCGGCCACATCACATTAGCATCTATGGTCGTCAGGTTACGTTCTAATAAAGGAAAAGTAAGGGTATGCGCACCTATATTATCAAGAATAGAAGAAATAAATTTATCATCGGGCACAATGGAATGTACAAAGTCTTTTGCCGGATCGGTAAATTGCCTTAAAGGTTCCTTGACCTCAATATGGTTGGACAAATGGACGTATGCACCCGATGCATTCAAAGACGGATACCAAAAAGCATTCATCTTTTGTCGCTCACTGCGTGCTATATCTACAGCCTTATCCGCCATTTGCAACGTGCGGCTGCCCTTGTTCATCAGGCTGGCAGATTGTTCCAATGTTAAAGATAATTCCCCGTTTTGAGCTGATAATGAAACCGGGAACAAAAGAACACATAAAAATATTTTATAATGCATACACTGTTTAGTTTCTGTTATGTTGTAATAAACAGAAAACCAAACAGATTGTTTGAACAGGATTATTTATTAAATAACTCGAAAGTGAATTTAAAACCAAAGGTATCAAATTGCCCGTTGATAGTGCTTACAAAAGCCCCCACATCAAATATATGTGTGCCGATGCCATAACCCAACTCGATATATGGATTAAGATGTGGCATGAACAGGATACCACCATACAAACGCTCCTGCTGGACTAATCCCAGCCAACGGTTTAAGGGTTTCAAGAAAATAAAAGGAGACTCATAGGTGAAATTCCCCCGCCAGTACTGACGTGAGGAGTTATACCAACGTCCGTCCAGCAATTGGAAAGTGCCACCAATATCATCATTCCATCCTTCGGGAAGATTACGACGGGCAAAGTTAGCAAAATCCACGAAATACATATCTTCCTGCTTGGTAAACATCCCCCCCCCAATGCGATAACCGATACTTCGGATTCCGCTCAGTTTCAAGTTTTGCTGTATATCAAACTCCCAACGTTCATGAGCACCCGTACTCTTGAATACACCTTTAATGCCCCGTTCATAATCCAGCATAAAAGTAGGCATACTGGAACCTACATTCATCTTCCGGCGACCGTTCATGTAATAATACATACCGGGAGTCCATTCAATACGTATACGAGGTGCAAAACTATTGTATTCTGATCTGATACCTCGCAATGCAGCCCAATCCTTATCAGGCAACGGCTTTTCAAGAATGACTTTCGAATTATTTATCAGATACCTCCAATGTACGGAAACACCTGCTTTAATAAACAAGCCGTTCACTATTTCTATATTATGGAACAGATTGAGATACACATCCTTGAAATAGTCCAATTCCAATTGGTCAAAATTAAAGGTACTATCGGGCAATTGCTTTAGCTGATCCAATACGACACTACTATATATGCGGTTACCGTTACCTACACTAACCTCAAAACTAGCCTGCTTTTCCGGCCAATATTGCCAATCGGCATCCGCTTTCACATAAAGTTCCTTATGTGTAAAATTATAACCTATCTGCGGACTGATTCTAAGTATACGTCCATCATGAAAAAGCCGACTGTATTTAAACTTCTGCTTATACGAAAAGCCCCTGCTGTGGCTATAATCCAACAGCACCGGATTAATAAGTGGAGAACAATGCACACTCCCCATACTGGACAAATTCACATTGTAACTACTGATAAGCATGTCACCCAACTCCCCCCAAAACTCCAAATGTTCATTCTTCTTTTTTTTCGGTACGCGTAAAAGCGTATCCTGACGTAAAGCATAACTTCTATACAAAGAATCCTCCAAAGCGGACAGCGGAATGGGACGCAGCTCATTGAACTTTTCCTTATCTGTTATCAGCTGTTCCGAATCACAAGTCAGCTTATAGGATTCCGTCAGGTCATGGCGATGCTTCTTTTGAGATTTACGCCGGGCGGCTCCTTCATAAAATTTAATTTCATTGTATTTCAACCAGGCTCCCATATCCATTTCCAGATGGTTACCTATAAACTTAAAAACAAGATTCAAATCAAACTGCACCGGCAGAAACTCCACATCGCCCTCCTCTCCCATCTTGACACGGACCTTGAAGCGGATCACATCATAAACGCCTTCAATATAAAGTTCACGAATAGTCCATATCTGATCACTAACCCACATATATCCACTGACCAACTGTGTACCACGGAATTTGGGAATAATAAGTATTTTATACCGCTGGCAATCGGGAGGACCGGCTATAGAATCCAATAAATAATGATAATATCTGCTAGATTTCTTATCCAAAGGAGAAAGAAGTTTATCGGACATCAATGAAGAAGAATAGATATTCATGTTCAAATAATCCATCACATCCGTTATCTGTCCCCTGTTACGTGGAAATGTAGTGGATACCGCTTTTATCTTACGGTCGTATATATCAGGGGCCGTATAATGCAGCTCACTAAGAGATTCCATAAGGTAATCATTGATGTGTTTTTCGAAACGAAACATGGACGGTACATAGCGGATAAGGTGATTGCGCTTATGTACCTTTACTTTTCCTTTTATATATAAATCAGCCTTATACTCATCAATGATACGGGAATAGAACGGCGAAAACTGGAAAATACACTGAAGAATGGAATCGGACACCATCGGCTTGTCGGGCATATCAACCTTTTCCCTCTTAGCCTGAACAGCTAAAGGTAACAAAAGACAAAATATAATCAACCTGACAATCCGTATATAGTGCATCAATGTACTTTCTTTTCATTGTTTGAAGAGCAAATATAAACAAAAACCAACAGGCTGACGCATGATAATACTTAATTAACATCCTTAACAGAAATGAAAAATGATTAGCGATATAGCGAATTATTAATCAAAAAGCAGTATTTTTGCAGCCAACAACCAGTAAAAGAAAGACAACATGTCCAAAATGAGATTTTTTGCTCTACAGGAGTTAGCCAACAGACGCCCCGTTAAAGTTGACTACCCCTCTGAAAAGTTAGCTGATTATTACGGCAACCACGTATTCGACCGTAAAAAAATGCAGGAATATCTGCCTAGTGAGGCTTATAAAGCAGTAATAAACGCAATCGAGAAAGGTACCCCTATCAATCGTGAAATGGCCGACATGATAGCCAATGGCATGAAGAATTGGGCAAAGACCTTTAATGTTACCCACTACACTCATTGGTTCCAGCCTCTGACTGACGGAACTGCCGAAAAGCACGACGGCTTTATTGAATTCGGTGACGACGGTAATGTTATAGAACGCTTCTCGGGCAAACTGCTTATCCAACAAGAACCGGATGCATCCAGTTTTCCCAACGGCGGTATCCGGAACACATTTGAAGCACGTGGCTATACGGCATGGGATGTTTCTTCTCCGGCTTTCATTGTAGACAGCACACTTTGTATTCCTACTATCTTCATCTCTTATACAGGCGAAGCACTCGACTATAAAACTCCTTTGTTGAAGGCATTAGGTGCTGTAGACAAAGCGGCAACTGAGGTTTGCAGAATGTTCGATCCAAACGTAAAACGCGTATTCGCCAATCTGGGTTGGGAACAAGAATACTTTTTAGTGGATACCGCACTATATAATGCACGTCCGGATCTTTGCCTGACCGGACGCACCTTGATGGGACACTCGTCTGCCAAGGACCAGCAGCTAGACGACCACTACTTCGGTTCCATCCCTCCACGTGTAACCAGTTTTATGAAAGAATTGGAACTGGAATGTCACAAACTAGGGATTCCGGTAAAAACACGGCATAACGAAGTGGCTCCCAACCAATTTGAGCTAGCTCCTATTTTTGAAGATGTAAATCTGGCCAACGACCATAACCAGCTGGTAATGGACCTGATGAAACGTATCGCTTCCAAACACAATTTTACTGTACTGCTCCACGAAAAACCATTCAAAGGAGTAAACGGATCGGGCAAACACAACAACTGGTCACTTTGTACAGACACAGGTATCAATTTGTTCTCTCCTGCCAAGACTGCGGAAGGAAATATGCTTTTCCTGACTTTCATAGTCAACGTACTGATGATGGTCTATAAAAACCAAGATTTACTACGTGCCTCTATTGTCAGTGCCGGAAACAGCCATCGCCTAGGAGCAAATGAAGCCCCCCCCGCTATTCTGTCTATTTTCCTAGGACGTCATCTTTCCCATATGTTGGACGAAGTAGTGGCACGTCTGAATGACGCCGAACTGACCCCTGATGAAAAGAAAGCATTGCAATTGGGTATCGGGCGCATACCTGCCATATTGCAAGACAATACAGACCGTAACCGTACCTCTCCTTTTGCCTTCACCGGAAACCGTTTTGAATTCCGTGCTGCAGGCTCATCTGCCAACTGTGCCGCATCAATGATTGTGATCAATGCCGCTATGGCACACCAGTTGAATGAGTTCAAGACCCAGATAGATAAATTAGTAAACGGAGGGATGGAACAGGAAGAAGCTCTGTATAAGGTATTAAAAGAAACCATCATCGCTTCACAAAACATCCGTTTTGAAGGTGACGGCTACTCGGAAGAATGGAAAGCAGAAGCCGCGCGACGCGGATTGACCAATATCTGCCATGTACCCGAAGCCATCCTGAAGTTCAACGATGAGCAATCTCGTGCAGTACTGATAGGCGAAAAAATATTCAATGAAAATGAATTGTTCTGTCGTATAGAAGTGGAACTGGAAAAGTTTACTAAAAAGGTCCAGATTGAAAGTCGTGTACTAGGCGATCTAGCTATCAATCATATTGTTCCCACAGCTGTAATTTATCAGAACAGACTATTAGAAAATCTTCGTGGTCTGAAAGAGATATTCTCCACCGAAGAATACGAAGAGCTGACCGAAGACCGGAAGAATTTGGTACGTGAAATTCAAAACCGCATACTTGCTATTAAAAAAGCCGTGCACAACATGACAGAAGCCCGAAAAGTAGCAAATCATTTGGGAAGCCAAGTAGAGAAAGCCTTCAGTTACGAGGAACAAGTGCGTCCATATCTGGAAGAAATCCGCGACCATATTGACCATTTGGAACTAGAAATAGACGATGAGATTTGGCCATTACCTAAATATCGTGAATTACTGTTCACCAAATAAAATTTCACAAAAAAAAGAAAGGATAGGAGATAAGAACCTATCCTTTTGTTATTTTTTGAAGATAAATTAATAATATATCTTTCTTTTTTCTTCTGATTACTTCGTCCTTTTATTTTTTCTTCTTATATTTGTGCTCTATAACACGGTTTTATAGCACGTTTATGGTTAGAAAAGAATTATCAGAAACTGAGATTGCTGAAAGTATACCAGACTTATGGCAACCTTTAACACAGGAACAAAGAGAGTTCTTGGCTCAGAACTTTACGATACAGAAGTATAAAAAGAATGAGACGATATACTGCGAAGGAGAAACTCCGATGCACCTTATGTGTCTTCTTAGTGGAAAAGTAAAAATCTACAAAGAAGGTGTGGGAGGACGTAGCCAGATTATCCGCGTATTAAAGACGAAAGAATATTTCGCATACCGAGCTTTTTTTGCCGAAGGGAACTTCGTGACAGCTGCTTCCGCTTTCGAGCCTTGCACTATCTGCCTTATTCCCATGCCGGCCATTATGAAACTGATAAAAGACAACTCTGAATTAGCTTTGTTCTTTATCCGCCAACTTTCTATAGATTTGGGAATTTCTGATGAAAGAACCGTAAATCTTACGCAAAAACATATTCGTGGACGATTGGCGGAATCTCTGTTATTTTTGAAAGATACTTATGGAGTAGAAGAAGATGAATCTACACTAAGCATTTACCTTTCACGAGAAGATTTGGCAAACTTATCAAATATGACTACTTCGAACGCAATCCGTACGCTTTCTAACTTTGCAACTGAAAAACTGATTACCATCGACGGTAGAAAAATTAAAATCATTGATGAAGAGAAACTAAAAAAAATCAGCAAAATAGGATAAAATCTAATATCAATTCATACTTCACACACACAGGCGTCCGTTTTTCCATAACAGACGCCTGTTTTTTTCTCTACTTACAAAACCTTTTTCAGCACCAGCTGTTATTAAAGAAACTAAAACCAAGAAACTATGAGTAAAGGTAAATTATGGGGAATCATCCTCCTTATTTTATTTGTGCTGGGATTCGGTATCTGGCTTTATACTGTACCTTGCAAATTTACACACCTCATTTTTATGTAATTTAATATATCCCACTTT
>OGUC01001058.1_pt1 | contig 11592 bp, 14 predicted proteins | sample 1573701 | NCBI WGS metagenome assembly OGUC01 (sample SAMEA2582017, study PRJEB24529) | metagenome | biome: Human gut stool | place: China | collected 2011
CCGCACGCATTTTTTCTGCCACAATATAATATTCCACATCACAGATACTTCCCACAAACATCTCATCGGTGACCCGTGGTTTCTTTAAAATCAGAAATTCTGCATCCGAATGGACTCTGATTTCAAGATATCCATGCTGGTTTCTGTTCACCTGAAAAGTTTCAAGTCTGTTTTCATGCACCTGGTAAAATATGGCACTGCTTTCTTCCAATGAAACCACAGTCCGCTTCTTTTTGTGGATTCCGATCAAAAACTCCTCCACTTTCTGTCCGGATGGTGTTCCTTTCGACAAACCCTCATATAAAAGCATCTCCCTTTTTTCATCCGGATGAAATATGTTTTTAAACTTGCCCGAATAAAACAGATGAAATGCCTCGTCAAAGTCGTTTTCTGATAATCTGGCAAAATCGGATAAATTTTTCACTTTGCCAACCGAGGATTCTGCATACAGTTTTGAAACAGACACAACAAAAGAAAGGTTATATTCACCCTGTTCTACTACGATACAGAACTCTCCTTTTTGAATATCACCTTCGATCAGACCATAACTATGAAATTGGTAACGAATCCTTATTTCTTCCCCTTCAAACTGCGGTGTCAGACATTCCATCCTCGGATTGGAAGAATATACGATTCCACGCATCGGCACATGATTTGTGCTTGTGATCACGAAATCCCCCGAAATATCATTACCTTCCATTGCTGTGATGTCAATCTTATCCACAGAAATTGAAAGAGACGGCTTTAAGTGTTCGAATTTTCCCCTTGCCAGTTGTTGTATCCGTCTTCGCAAATCGACACCTGCTTTTTCTCTCTTAATTGCTTGCTTTTTTAATGACAATCATTATAATAGATTATAAACCAATTTGGAGGAGTTCGCAATGATAAAACACAAAGACCATTTTCACGGAAGTGATTTAGAAAAAATAGAACAGATTTACGGCATCAAAAAAGAAGAGATCGTCAGTTTTTCCGCAAATGTCAATCCGCTTGGCGTATCCCCGCTTCTTCGGACCGCTCTCTCCGAGCAGATCGATGTGATCACGACATACCCTGACAGGGAATATACCTCCCTGCGCAAATGCATTGCAGAATACTGCGGCACCGAATACGAAAACGTCATCGTAGGAAATGGTTCCACGGAACTGATCTCTCTTTTTATACAGATCGAGCACCCGAAAAAAGCGATGGTCATCGGACCTACTTATTCCGAATATGAGAGAGAGATTTCACTCGGCGGAGGCACACCACTCTACGATCCGCTCCGTGAAAAGAACAACTTCCGCTTAGATGTCGACGATTTTATCTCCCATTTAAATGAAAGTATTGACCTGATCGTCATCTGCAACCCGAACAACCCTACTTCATCCTGCATCACCAGAACGGAAATGCGCCATATCTTAGATGCCTGCAAGGAACATGACATTTACGTTATGGTGGATGAAACTTATGTGGAATTTGCTGATAATATGGCTGAAATCTCAGCCGTGCCGCTGACAAACTATTATAACAATATCGTTATCCTGCGCGGCCACTCAAAGTTTTTTGCAGCCCCGGGTCTTCGTCTCGGCTATGCGATCACAGGCAACCGTGACCTGATCAAATCAATCAATACCAGGAAAAATCCGTGGACGATCAACTCCCTTGCTGTCGTTGCCGGAGAGACGATGTTCCGTGACACTGCATATATCAAAGCCACCAAAGATCTGATTTCTTCCGAGCGAGCAAGGATCTACCGGACATTCCAGAAAAGTCCTGATTTTAAAGTGTATGAACCGAGCGGCAATTTCATGCTGGTACGCATTTTAAAAGATGATCTCACTTCACAGGATCTCTTTGACCGCGCAATTCGCGAGAAAATGATGATCCGCGACTGCTCCACCTTTCCATTTTTAGACAACAAGTACATCCGGCTTTGCATCATGAATCCGGAGGACAACGACAGACTGCTTGCATGTCTGCTCCGTTAAGTATTCATTAAGTATTAGCAGGGAAGTTTTGGGACAACCCCAAAGCTTCCTTTTATTCATGATAATAGAATGTTCGCGGAGCGTGCATTTTATTATTTTGGGACATAAAAAACGACAGACCGTACGATCTGCCGTTTTTTCATGACCATAGATTCCTGTCGAATCCATACCATCGATTCTTTTTTCCCCTGTAATTACATCATTCCCATGCCCGGGTTACCTGCTGGAACTGCCGGAACATCTTCTTTGATGTTTGCAACAACAGACTCTGTTGTAAGCAGTGTAGATGCAACAGATGTTGCGTTCTGTAATGCTGTTCTTGTAACTTTAACCGGGTCAAGGATACCATTCTCAACCATATCTACATATTCTTCGGTTGCTGCGTTGAATCCGATACCGTCTTTGGACTCTTTTACTTTGTTGATGATAACAGCACCCTCAAGACCTGCGTTTGCAGAAATGTAGTATAACGGAGCTTCGAGAGCTTTTAAGATAACCTTTGCACCGGTCTTCTCATCACCCTCTAAGGTGTCAGCTAACTCTGCAACAGCTTTGGTTGCATGGATATATGCAGAACCGCCGCCTGCGATGATACCTTCTTCTACTGCTGCTCTTGTTGCATTTAAAGCATCTTCCATACGAAGTTTTGCTTCTTTCATCTCTGTCTCAGTTGCTGCACCGACACGGATGACTGCGACACCGCCTGCTAATTTAGCAAGTCTCTCCTGTAATTTCTCTTTATCGAACTCAGATGTTGTCTCCTCGATCTGTCCACGGATCTGGTTTACTCTGCTTGCGATTGCATCTTTGTCACCGGCACCGTCAACGATTACTGTGTTCTCTTTCTGAACTTTGACAGATTTTGCACGGCCTAACTGATCCATCGTTGTGTCTTTTAATTCCAGACCAAGATCAGAGCTGATTACCTGACCACCTGTTAAGATTGCGATATCTTCAAGCATTGCTTTTCTTCTGTCGCCATAACCAGGTGCTTTGACAGCTACTACGTTGAATGTACCACGCAATTTGTTGACGATCAATGTGGTAAGTGCCTCACCCTCGATGTCCTCAGCGATAATGAGTAATCTTGCGCCGCTCTGTACGATCTGCTCTAACAGAGGAAGAATCTCCTGAATGTTGCTGATCTTCTTATCTGTAATTAAGATGTAAGGATCATCTAATACTGCTTCCATTTTGTCCATATCTGTGCACATGTAAGCAGATACATAACCACGATCAAACTGCATACCTTCTACTAAGTCAAGCTCTGTCTGCATTGTCTTAGATTCCTCGATCGTGATAACACCATCGTTGGAAACTTTTTCCATCGCGTCGGCTACCATGTTACCTACGTTCTCATCTCCTGCAGAGATTGCAGCTACTTTTGCGATCTGGTCTTTTCCGTTTACTTTGGAAGACATTGCAAGGATTGCTTCTACAGCTTTATCTGTTGCTTTCTTCATACCACGGCGAAGGATGATCGGGTTTGCACCTGCTTCAAGGTTCTTCATACCTTCCTGTACCATTGCCTGTGCTAAAACAGTTGCTGTTGTTGTACCATCACCGGCAACATCGTTTGTCTTTGTTGCAACTTCTTTTACAAGCTGTGCACCCATGTTCTCGAATGCATCTTCTAACTCGATCTCTTTTGCGATCGTAACACCATCGTTTGTGATCAGTGGAGCACCGTAGGATTTGTCAAGTACTACGTTTCTTCCTTTCGGTCCTAATGTTACTCTTACGGTATTTGCCAGTTTATCTACACCTGCACCTAATGCTGCTCTTGCTTCTGTGCCATATTTAATTTCCTTTGCCATATCTGTCTACCTCTTTCTGAATTTATTAATGATAAAAATATGTTTTACTCTACAACTGCGAGAATATCATTCTGTTTTACAATGATGTATTCTTCTCCGTCTAATTTTACTTCTGTTCCTGCGTATTTCGAATAAATTACCTTCTGACCTGCTTTTACCTGCATGGTAACTTCTTTTCCATCAACCATTCCGCCAGGACCAACTGCGATAACCTCTGCCTCCTGTGGTTTTTCCTGTGCACTGCTTGTAAGGATGATACCTGATTTTGTAGTCTCCTCTGCCTCACACTGTTTTAATACGACTCTGTCGCTTAATGGAACTAATTTCATGTTGCTTACCTCCTGCTTATGATCATCTGTTTTATTTCTTTTGAGTAGTTATTAGCACTCATTTCTTTTGAGTGCTAACTTATGGTTCATATAATAGATTTTTATATTTGAATCTGCAACCAAATATATTTCTATTTATAATTATTTATTCCAATATTTTCTTATTTTTTCTCTCTTTTTCTCGTTTTTTTATAAGTTCACTCATTTTCTGTGATTTTATACTTTTTTTATTTTTTCAACGGAGACTGTTTTACCGTGCGTTTTACGGTCTGTTTTACGGTCTCCTTCATTGCTTTATTTCCTTCCGTCCAAAGCAGTTTTATGGCTCTTGAAAACAGTTTCTGCCGCTCCGGTGAAAGTTTACTGGTTTCTTTCATCAGTTCCTGTATTTTCTTGCCTCCGAAAAATAACAGAACGACCAAGACTATTAGAATAATCTCCTGTGTTCCTATTCCAAACATAAATAATTGTATTTTAAGATTAAAGATTTTATTTGATACATTCTATCCAAACACGAAGTCCGTCTTTGTCAGTCCTGTTCAAGAGTTTTCCTTCTTTCCAGTCCAATTCAGGATAAGTTCTTTTAAGTATCTTTACACTATTGGCTATACTGCTGCCTCCGGAAGTCGCGAATGGTATCAGCATCTTACCTTTCAGCACATGGCTTTCTATAAATGTATTGATGATACGTGGCGACAAATTCCACCAAATCGGATAACCGAGAAAAATTATATCATACTTCTGAATATTGTCCATTTTGCTTTTCAAAGCAGGACGAGATTGTGGATTATTCATTTCCACAGAACTGCGTGATTTTTTATCATTCCAGTCAAGGTCAGCATTTGTATAACTCTTTGATGGAACAATCTTATATAATTCGCCATTTGTAATTTCTGCAATATTTTTAGCAACATTTTCTGTCGTACCTGTTACTGAAAAATACGCAACCAAAATTTTAGATGTTTTCATATTAACTTCCTTATTCTTTTGTGCTTGAACAGTCCAAGTAGAACATGCTATAAAAAATGCAACCAGTGATAATATAACTCGATTATTCATACTACTATTATTGGTTATTTTCAAATATAAAATTCATACGGCTGTCCAATTCGTTGAACACACTTAAATCAGAAGTTATCTGTCCTATTGGAATAACACGCATAGTCAGTTGTCCCATGTCCGGATTTTCTGCCTGCCCATAAAAAATAGCAATTGTATTGTTAGACGGGCAATAAGTAATATCGCCATTCTTAAATTCTAATTGTCCCTCTTCTGTATTGGTCGGACGTAAGGGCATAGAGCCATAAAACTCTCGCTGTGCATATCTTCCAAGTGTTACTTCAAGAGGAAACATGCCGCGTATTTCTTTGGCAAGTGGAGTATTTCTCCATGTGGCTGAAAACAGGTGATCGCCAGCCTTAACCGTAACATTTCCATCGACAGACATATCCCAGTCAATCCCTAAACCTGTCAACCATTGCTGGACTTTAGATTCAGCATTAGGTACGTCAGATGCTTCTACTGCAAATCCGTCCAAAACCTTCGCTCCGGCAGCGGCTTCAGCTACAGAACGGAATGTACCGGCTGCCCCATAGCCGTCATGCGTACAAAATGGTATTACCGTTTTTCCTTCAAAATTATAATCTGAAAGGAAAGAAGCTACAGGTCTGGGAATGTCCATAGCCCAATTGGGATAGCCAATAAAAATAATATCGTATTGTTCTTCCATGTCCTCTATTTCATCGGCGAGTTCCGGTAAAGCACCGGCAGACTGTTCCCTGTGATTTTGATCACGTACCTCATTAAAATCCGTTGGATAAACTGAAGATGTACGGATAAGATGAATGTCGCCTTTTGTAACGGATTGAATATATCGGGCTATCTGTTCTGTAGTTCCTACTCGTTCACCATTGTTTATGATAATACTTGCTCCTGTAGAAGCGTCCACATTATCAGGATAATTTGTATTACCCCAGCGACTGAAGTATGCAATCAGAGTTTTCCCGTTTCCCGGAGTTTCAGGTTCTTGATTATTATTGTCTTCATTGCTACCCGAATCATTGGAATTTTCGGTTTGAGGTTCATTTTCATCTTTACTGCAACCTGCAAAAGTGAAAGCTGGCAATAGTAACATACATAGTATAAACAATTTTTTCATATAAATCACTTTATTGTTTTACATATCCGATGGATTCCAGCCATTCCGTAATCATTGAATGACAGTTTGAAGTTTGAGAAGAACGTATCCAGAGGCTCGGTGAAAGGAAATTGCCGTCAGGGATAAGCCTTTTAGCATCTGATTCCACTTCGCTAATTCCACTACTTGCACTTGACACTACTAACCCAATATTCTTTCCGGCCATATCACGGCCATAATGGAACAAAAAAGTCTGTAACGGTGCTGCCATATTGCTCCACCAAAGAGGTGCACCTATGAAAATCGTACTGTATTCATCAAAGTTCACTTCCACAGGGTCAATGGCAGGATAGGAAGATGCCTCGTTAGGATTTTCGCGTATGGCTGCAGTCAAAGCACTGCCAATCGCATAATTATCTGCAGCGTAATCAATACCCTTCTCTGCCGGTTCCACCCTTATAATATCCGCATCAATTTGTGACTGCAAGTCGGTCATGATGGTATGGGTATTGTTTGTAAAACTGTAATAGACAATCAAGGTCTTTCCTGCCAAAGACGGATTATCTGAATCTTGAGTTCCTTCATTATCATCACCATCTTCATTATTGTCCCCATCACTCGGATTTTCAGTTTGCGGGTCATCTGGAACTGGATTATCTTCGTCACAAGAAGTAAATCCTAATGTCAGTCCTGCTATCAGCAGGAAATAAAAAATTTTCTTCATATCTCAATTACTTTTAATGTTATATGTTTATCAGTCAAATTTTGCTTGTAGCAATATTACTTTCAAATTAGAACCACAATGCAAAAATAGGAAGGAAAAGAAATAAACACTTTGTTTACAAGTTCAGTTTACTTTGCTAAAAAGTTCATATTAAAATTTCTTCCAAATAATTTTATCTGTAGTTTGCGGTTTCAGTAAATCGTAGATGTTCAGTCGGCACTTTCCTATGAAATCAAAAAGAATGGCAGCATATTGTTTGTTAATATTCAGCAATAAATATGCCCCTTCCAAGCGTTTTAACTGTAATATCCTGTCTGAAATTTCTTCTTCGCTTTTTATATATGGAATCAATGACTGAAAAAGACTTTCTATTTCCGGACGTAGAGGAAGCAGATGCAGTACAGATAATGCATCCGAATGTGTGTCAAGGCTGTTTTCATTAAAAGTATGATAAAATTCGCATAAAAACGGCAGCGGCAATTCAAGAAATAACATTAAACACGTATCATCCATATCCTTTTCGTAGTAAAGTTGCAAATGGCTGTCACGACCGACAAAAGCAGTATCTCCCGATTTTATGACAAGCGATTCGCCGCATTGATTTCGCAAGAAAAGTTCTCCTTTGTATATATGAACCAGTGTATGATTAAGAAAAAAGTGGCGGGCGTAATTCATTTTACATTCAGTCTTAACAGGTCAATCCTAAAAGTTTACATGGATTGTCTTTTACTAATAACTCTATTTGTTTTTTCGAAAGTCCATTGAAATGCAAAGTTTTGATACACCTTCGCATTCCTTCTATGGGATGCGGCATTCCCGGTTGTCCCAAATCCGTAGTTACGAAACTGCGTTCAGGATTGATCCGGGCAAAATCAGCAAAGGTTTCATCGCTCATACGAGAAAAATCAGGCAATCCGGTTCCAGGTCCCCACAAATTGGTTATATAGCTGTATTCAATCCATGCACCCAATTCAATACATTGTTTTATCTGGTCATAGGTCATTCTCCAAATACCTGAATTGGCATGTGTTACGACAAACTTTCTTAATCCGACATCTTTTGCTTTTCTTGCCATAACAATACTTTCTTCGGGAGACGAATGCCCGGTTGCGAAAATAATATCCACTTCTGCACAAATCTCCATGACACGTACTACCTCTGGCAACACCTTGCCGTTATCATCCAGCACGGGAACTCCCTCTCTTTTATTATGGTAACGCAAATTTTGATAGACGGCATCTTGTGTAGGCATCCATATGCATCGGCATAAATTCCCAGTTGTTCTGACTGCCTTTTGTGCGGCAAATACATTGACCTTATCGCCATGTACTCTGTTCATGCAAAGACTGCCGAATACTTCAAAACCGGGTAACATTTCCCTAATGAGATATGCACGGTCGTGGCAGCTGAAATCATTTGATTTGAAAAGCAGAGCCTTGTATCCTGCATTTTTTGCATCTTGTGTAAATTCCAGTTCATTTTTCAAACGTGCTTTTGAATCGGGTGCAGCGTGCAAATGAATATCACAAATTCCTTTTAACATATCATCAGAATATACCAGTTCACTTTCGTTGTTACATGATGACATAAATTCTCTCATACCTTTCCCGTTTATTGGCAAAATACCTGACAGAAACATTGCACTTCCCGCCATCATGGATTTACGGATAAAGTCTCTCCGGAATAAATCTTGCCTATTTTTCATTTGTTTTATGTAAGTTTATAAGACCTATTTCCTGCAACCATGCAATCACTCTCTCTCTTGCAGTGTCATATGTACCACGACGGATCTGTATGCCTTCGAGAACCTCCGATTGCGGACATAACGAACGGATAAGGCGGTAACTTTCTTCGGCAGAGCTTGTTCCGCTTGTGCAGAACGGTATTACAGTTTTCCCTGAAAGATTATAATCTGTAAGGAATGTACGAACGGGAGGTGCAGCTGTTCCAACCCAAATCGGATAGCCGACGAAAATCATATCATACGAATCAATGCTGTCAATCTGCGTAACCAGCGGAGGACAATACCCGGCAGCTATTTCTTCACGGGCTTGTTCCAAAAGCGTATCATAGTCATCAGTGTACGGTTCTTCTGTCTGAAGTTCTACCATGTCGCTTTCTACCGCATCATGTATATAACCAGCTATTGTCCGGGTATTTCCCGTATGGGAAAAGTAAACAATTAACGCTTTCCTGTCTTCTGTAGGAACGGCAGGCTCTTCCGAGTTTGAATTGTCCGGTAAATCTGTTTTTACTTCATCTGCCGAACACCCCGAAACGGTTAACATTATCAAAGTCAGCAGCCATAAAATCTTTGTTTTCATCTTAATAGTCTTTTGATTTGTTATACAATTGCAAAAGTAAAAGTAAAGCCTTGCAACCTATTTGCTGCAAGGCTCAAACTATTTTGTTTACAAGCTCTGTAAAATATTCATTTCAGTGTATCGTATTGTTCATCCGTTACCGGTTCGAGCCATTCATTAGATGTATTTTCTCCTTCAATCTCGAATGCGAGATGTGCAAACCAACTGTCTGCCGCAGCCCCGTGCCAATGCTTCACGTTTGCGGGTATGTGTATTACCGTGCCAGGGAATATTTCCACTGCCGGTTTGCCTTCTTCCTGATACCAGCCACGTCCGGCAACGCCTATAAGCATCTATCCTCCGCCTTTCGTTGCCTTGTGAATATGCCAGTTATTACGACAACCCGGTTCAAAGGTAACGTTGGAAATTTTCACCTGCTCCGTAGAAATGGGGGCAAGGTAACTGTTACCGATAAAATACTTTGCGTATGCAGTGTTAGGTTCTCCAATCGGAAAAATCATTTCTTTTTGGAAATCAGCTTTGGCATCCTGCAACACTGTATCTTTTGACCAGACATCCTTTGCCAGACGAAATGCCGCCCATGCTTTCGGCCAACCTGCATAAAAGCCTATTTGGGTAAGTATCTCAGCAATTTCCATACGCGTAATTCCGTTATTTTTTGCTGATTGAAGGTGATAGGTCAATGAACTGTCAGTAATTCCCTGACTGATTAGCGATGTAATTGTTACCAAACTGCGGTCACGCAACCCGAGTTTGTCCGTGCGGCTCCATACTTCACCAAAAAGGACATCATCGTTGAGCTCCGCAAATTTAGGAGCAAAATTTCCCAATTGGTCACGCCCTGCTGTCTGTACTATTTTTTCCTGTGCCATAACATTGAATGTTACAATACAGGATAATAGAGTTAAAATAATCTTACTCATATTGTTTTTCATTTATCAATTTCATTCAGGTATTTCACAAAAAAATTATTTATCTTGTTAAATGGTATTACATTTTCATTGTCGTAAAGGTCTGTATGATTCGCTCCCGGTATAATCAGAATTTCCTTGTTTTCACCTTTCAATCTTTTGAAGGCATCTTCGCTGAAATAACGGGAATGTGCCTGTTCACCATGAACAAGCAACACAGCACTACGGATTTCTTCAATATAGGAAAGTATAGGCATATTGATAAACGCCAAAGTTGCTGTCTTGTTTATTCCGTCGTTTGAATTGGGAGAACGACGGTGGTAGCCTCTTTCAGTCTTGTAATAATCATGATATTGTTTCACAAATAGCGGTGCGTCTTCTGGAACCGGATTAACTACTCCGCCGTCACGTTCATAGTTTCCGGCAAGGTAATCTTCTGTCCTCTGTTCACTGAGTTTCTTACGTAATTCATACCTGTCATCTACAGTCATCTTGTCAAAATATCCGTTAGCATTTACTCTACTCATATCATACATGGTTGATGTTACGGTAGCCTTTATGCGCGGATCGTTTGCAGCCGCATTCAAAGCGAAACCGCCCCAGCCACAGATACCAAGAATGCCGATACGCTGTGCATCTACATCCTTACGGACGGAAAGATAATCCACCGCCGCACTGAAATCCTCCGTGCTGATTTCTGGGGAAGTCAGATTACGGGGTGTCCCACCGCTCTCTCCATAATAGGAAGGATCGAAAGCAATGGTCAGAAAACCGTATTCAGCCAAAGTCTGTGCATAACGGCCTGATACTTGTTCCTTTACTGCGCCGTATGGCCCGCTTACGGCTATGGCGGCCAGCCTCCCTTGTGCATTTTGGGGTTTGTATAAATCAGCGGCAAGGGCAATACCATAACGGTTGTGAAAAGTCACTTTCGTGTGTTCCACTTTATCACTCTTTGGAAATGTTTTGTCCCATTTTTGTGTAAGATTCAATGTATCCATATTTTTATTTCTTTTTGATGTAGAATTGTTGACGCACGAAGTCAATGCCAGCAAAACAATAAAAATTGACACAACATTAATTTTCATGACATAGTTTTTTTTATGATTTCCGATCGACATTATCATGTGGCTAATATTATATGGTTTCATATCATTCGATTTTAATATGTAAAGCAAAATAAAATCAACCTCCAACCTGTTTCTGCTGCTCGGCATTGTAGCGGTCTCCCATGACAGGGATAGCTGACACCATATTTTCCAGCTCCTGCCATTCTTCCGGTGTGAGACTGAAGTCAAGCGTACGCAGGTTTTCTTCCAAGTGTGACAATTTGGTCGTACCCGGAATAGGAACAATCCACGGAGCTTTCTGCAACAGCCA